>WNFT01000177.1_pt1 | contig 48130 bp, 35 predicted proteins | sample 5400191 | NCBI WGS metagenome assembly WNFT01 (sample SAMN13153359, study PRJNA577476) | soil metagenome | isolation source: 80 cm saprolite under Madrone tree | place: USA:California | collected 2016-06-14 | reverse complement strand
GCCGTCCGGCAGATGGCCACCGGTGACGGCGGCGACCACCCGCTCGCAGAGGATCGGCTGATCGTGGTCGCAGTAATAGCACTGCCCGCAGTTCGGGCTCCACGAGCACACCACGTGGTCACCGGACCGAACCCGCGTCACGTCCCGGCCCACCGCCTCGACCCGGCCGGCGCCCTCGTGGCCGAGGACGATCGGAAGCGGGAGCAGGAGCGAGCCGCGCATCACCTCGAGATCGGTGTGGCAGAGGCCGCTCGCGCCCAGCCTGATCAGCACATCGCGGGGCCCGAGGTCCGCAATGTGGACGCGCTCGACCTGGAGCGGCTTGCCGACCTCGTGGAGGACGGCCGCGCGCATCTCCACGCGCGCCGCCCCTCAGCCTGCCGCGGGGGTCTTCGTGAGGGCCTCGAGGAGCCGCCGCGCCGCCGCCGCCTGAGCCGCGATCGCGTCGTCGATCGGCCCGTCGGGCGGCTTCGGAAGCAGCTCGAAGTGGTGAAAGTCGTCGCGGCCGCGGGCGAGGACCGCGGGCGGGCGCTCGCCGGCCTGCGAGACGTCGGGTGTGATGAAGCGGATGGCGAAGCCGACGCGCCGGCCGTCGGTTCGGTTCGGGTTGGAGCCGTGGATGATGTTGACGTGGTGGAGCGACATCTCCCCCGCCCGGAGGACGACGTCGGTCGCGTCCTCCTCGCGGACCTCCGCCTGGACCTCCTGGCCGCGGCTCAGCAGGTTGTGCGGGGCCCAGGTCTCGACGTGGGGAAGGATCGGGCGCGCGTGCGAGCCCTTCACCACCCGCATGCAGCCGTTCTCCACGGTGCTGTCGGTCAGGGCGACCCACGCGGTCGTGACCTGGGTCGAGCTGAGCCTCCAGTAGGTGCCGTCCTGGTGCCAGGAGATGTAGCCGGGGTCGCGCGCGTGCTTGGGGAAAATCGAGACGGTCCAGACCAGGATGTTCGGCCCCAGGATGGCCTCGACCGCGTCGAGGACCGCCGGGTGGGTCGCGAGGTCGTAGGCCCAGCGGAAGTAGAGATGGGTCTGAGAGAGCTGCTGGGCCGACGGCTTGCCGCCGAGGCGGGCTTCGAGGTCGAAGTAGCCCGCGCGGAACGGCTCCACCTCCACCCGCGAGAGGGCGGGGACCGGGAAGAGCACGCCCTCGCGGTGGTAACGCTCGACCTGCTCGCGAGTGAAGACCCTTGACATCGCGCGTCCCCTCCTGCGGGCCCGGGTCGCCGAGCCCCACACGAGGATACACCCCGCGCGTGCCCGCGGGGAACGGGGCCGATTGACTCGCGTCGGCCCCGGGCCTAGTATCCCATCCTCCGGTCGGGCCGTCGAGGAGCCTGTCGCCGCGAATGGTTTGCTCGTCAACCTGCCGTACCCGAGAGGGAGAACATCATGGGAGTCCTGAATCTGTTCAAGCGGAGCGTCGTCGTTGTCACTCTCGTCCTGCTGGCCGGCCTCGCGCTGACGCCGAGCGCGCGCGCCGTGGATCCCGGCTTCCCGCCGCCGACCGGTGATCCCAGCATCATCCCGGCGGGCGCCCACCTCGACCGCATCTGGGACGGCGGGTGCGTCCTGACGGAAGGCGTCTCCGCGGGCCACGACGGAATGGTCTACTTCAGCGACATCACCTTTTCCCGGTTCTGCAAGGACCCGTCGGGCAAGTTTATCCAGGCTGGGAACATCTGGCGGTACAACCCCAAGAACAATGAGGCCACGATCTACCGGTCGCCGAGCGGCATGTCCAACGGCATCAAGTTCGACCGCGACGGCAACATGATCGCCGCTCTCGGCGCCGACTACGGCGGGCGGGCGCTCGTCAAGACCGACATGCGGACCGGCCGGAGCTGGATCCTCACGGGCCTCTTCGAGGGACGGCCGTACAACGCGCTCAACGACATCGCGATCGACGAGCGGGGCCGGATCTACTTCACGGATCCGCGCTACCTCGGCTGGGAGTCGATCGAGCAGCCGGGCGTCGCCGCGTACCGTCTGGACCCCGACGGCTCGGTGCATCGCGTCGCTGCGGATTGCGGCAAGTGCAACGGCATCCTCGTCTCCCCGGACCAGGGGAAGATGTACATCGTCAGCAACGACAACGGCTGGTGGGAGTTCCAAAAGCTCCACGAGGGCGAGAAGACCCTGCAGGGCGCCCACGCGCTCTTCGTGTACGACCTGGCGCCCGACGGCACGCTCAGCAACCGCCGCGTCTTCAAGGACTATAGCAAGGACCGGACGCCGCCCTGCAGCGGGCCCGACGGGCTCGTCGCCGACTCAGAGGGAAACCTCTGGGTGGTCGAGCGCTGTGAGCACCGCCCGGGTGTCACGGTGTACTCGCCCGACGGCACGGAGCTCGCGCACATCTCGACCGGCAAGGAGCTGCCCACGAACGTCGGCTTCGGCCGCGGCGAGGACTCCAATCTCCTCTACCTGACCTCCGGCAAGAGTGTCTATCGGATCCGGGTGGGGAAGAAGGGCTACCAGCTCCCGTAAGCCTGGCCGCCGGGGGCCGGGGAGGCGCCTCCCCGGCCCGCTTGCCCTCGACGGTACACTCGACCTCGATCGCCCCGTGCGGCCGACCCGGGGCGGCGGGCCATCGAGCTCGATGGAGGGACTGATGCGGCGTATCGTCGTCCGGGTCGCGTGGCTCCTTGCGCTGACGGGCTGCGCCGGGCTCACCGCCGGCGACCGCCCGGCAGCCAGGGCCGAGCTTCGCGACACGACCGGCCGGGCGGTGGGGACGGCGCGGCTCGAGCAGGTGGGCGACGGCGTCCACCTCGTCCTCGAGCTGACCGGGCTGCCGCCGGGCGTCCACGCCGTCCACCTCCACGAGGTCGGCCGCTGCGATCCCCCGGACTTCGCGTCGGCGGGCGGCCACTTCAACCCCGGCAAGCGCCAGCATGGGCTCGAGAACCCGCAGGGGCCGCACGCGGGCGACCTGCCGAACATCACGATCGACCCCGACGGCACGGGCCGCCTGGAGACCGTGACCGAGCGCGTCACGCTCGGGAGCGGGCCCACGTCGCTCTTCGACGCCGACGGGAGCGCCCTGGTCGTCCACGCCGGACCCGACGACTTCAGGACCGACCCCGCCGGCCTGTCGGGCGCCCGCATCGCCTGCGGGATCGTCGTGGCGGTGGCGCCGCCCAAGCCCGAGCCGGTCCGCGGCTACTGAGCCTGGTCAGCGCCAGGCGAGCACCCCGAGGCCGGCGGCGATGCTCGCGACGGTCAGCGGCGCGCCGACGCGCAGGTACTCCCCGAAGCCGAGCCTGATGCCCTCGCCGCGCGCGCACTCGGCGACGATGAGGTTCGCGACCGACCCCACGAGCGTGAGGTTGCCGGCCAGGGTCGACGCCATCGCGAGCACGAGCCACGCCGCGCGCGGAGCCGCGAACGTCGGGATCACGCTCTTGAAGAGCAGCACGGCGGGGACGTTCGACACGAGATTCGAGAGCAGGAGCGCCGCCGTCGACAGGACGAGCGGCCGGTCGAGGGCGAGGCGTCGGGCCAGGCGGAAGGCGTCGTCGGCGAGCCCGGTCGCCTCCACGGCGCCGATCACGATGAAGAGCCCGCAGAAGAGCACGAGCAGGCCGAAGTCGATCTCGCCGTAGACGCGGGCCGGCCGCACCCGCCGCGTGATCAGGAGTACCGCGGCGGCGCCGAGCGCCGCCGGCGCCACCGGGGAGCCCGCGAAGAACGCGCCGAGCATCCCGCCGGTAACGATCAGGCTCTTCACCAGCACCGCCCGGTGGACCGTGACGCGCGGGGGGCGGGGGCGCTCGGGCAGCGGCCGGGCGAGCTCCCGCCGGTAGACCCAGGCGATGATGAGGACGTCCAGCCCGAGCCCGATCACCGCCACCGGTCCGAGCGCCGCCATGAAGGCCCCGTACGGGATCCCCGACAGGCTCCCCACGATCATGTTCTGCGGGTTGCCGGTGATCGTGGCCACACTCCCCAGGTTGCTCGCGGTCGCCAGGGCGATCAGGTACGGGACCGGGCGGAGCCCGAGGCTTCTGACGATCTGGATCACGAGCGGCGTCAGCACCAGGCAGACGACGTCGTTCACGAAGAACGCCGACAGGACGCCGGCCGAGGCGATGACCGCCACCAGCAGGCCGAGCGGGCTTCGCGCGCGCCCGATCGCCCAGGCGGTCACGAGGCCGAAGAACCCCGAGAGGTCGAGGTAGGCGGCGACGATCATCATCCCGAAGAGGAGGACCAGGGTCGGCACGTCGACGGCCGCCACCGCCTGGGGCAGCGGCAGGACGCCGGTGACGACCACGAGCCCGGCGCCGATGATGGCGGCGCCCGTGCGGTCGATGCGGAAGCCCGGCAGCGTGCCGACCGCGAAGACGAAGTAGGTGGCGAGGAAGATGCCGCCCGCGATGAGCTCGCGGGTGGGGCCGGTCACCGCCCTTGGCGGCGGCGCTCCGTGGCGCGCTCGGCCTCGAGCCGTTCGAGCGCGACCTCGGAGTGGTCGGCGAAGCACATCGCGGCGGCGATCGCGCGGTGGCCGGCCTGCTCGGCGATCAGGCGGTGCATCTGCTGGCAGATCCGCCGGTACGCCGGGTGGCCCTGGGGCGTCGTCCGCAGCTCGATCACGTGCATCGCCTCCCGCGCGTTCATCTGCATGTAGAAGCGCACCCGGTAGGCCATCGCGACCACGTACGGCGCGACCTCGGGGAGCCCGGCCGCCACGAGGGCGTCGTAGAGTTCCGCCGAGTCGGTGAGCACGCGGGCCCAGTCGGCGACGGCGCCCGCCTCCTCGACCGCTGCGGGCGCCTCCCAGCCGTGCCGCGGCGACAGCGGCTGCCACTCGAGCGTCAGCAGCCGGTGGCGCTGGAGGTCGCGGAAGGCGCCGTAGTCGCCGAGGATGTCGAAGCGGTACGCCGTCCGCTCGAAGGCGCGGCCGGGCTTGTGGCGCCGGTTCGCGCGCGCCCCGACGTAGGCGGCCAGCACGGCGCGCCGCTCGTCCGGCGACAGCCGACGAGCCAGCTCGAGGAGCTGGTCGTCGGGGAGCGTCGCGGCGGGGTAGAGCGCGGCGGCCACCACCTTCAGCTCGCCGTCGGGATCGAAGTCCGTCAGCGTGACCTCGCCGCGCGCCTCCGGGCTCACCCCGGCCAGGAACCGCCCGGCCGTCGCGCGCGCCGCCCCCCGCGTCTCGGCCAGGTAGGCCGACCAGGCCCCGCCGCGCGCCGGGACGTCGACGCGCCGGAGGAAGGCGGGGATGACCGTCCGGAGTTCGCGCAGCATCTCGTCGGCGTACCACCGGGCCTCGGCGAGCGGGTGCGCGCGCATCCGGAGCAGGAGCTGCTCCCAGGCCTGGCCGCTCCCGTAGATCCCGACGTTTGAGGTGGTCGCCGCGGGCAGGAGGCCCCGCAGCGTGTCGAGGGCCTTGGCGCGGATCGTCAGCCGATAGACGCCGTCGGACTCCTCGGGCGCCTTCGGGAAGGCCCGCGCGTAATGCTCGCGGAGCCGCGGCAGCCACGCCTTGTAGGTGTCAAAGGCGCGGTCGAGCGTGCGCACGTAGCGCGCCCGGAGCTCCCCCGCGAGCTCGGCGGGGACGTGGTAGCGATAGCGGCCACCGGGCTGATCGTCGTAGGGCACGTAACGGGTGGACTGCTCGAGGTACGCCATGAGCCGGCCCCACTCGAGCACCTTGGTCAGGACGTTGGACACGCCCTCGCAGGCCAGGTGCACGCCGCCGAGCTGCGCGACGGAGTCGTCGCCGTACTCGACGAAGACGCGCGCGTAGAGCTCCTCCGCCCGGGCGAGGCCAGGCGCGGGTGGCCGGCCGGTCGCCCCCCCGTCCCCGCCCGCTTCGAGCTCGCCGGCGAACTCGTCGAGGAACAAGCGGCGCAGCGACTTCGGCGACCGCGAATAGCGGGCGAAGAGCGCCCCCTTCACGACCTCGGGGAGGTTGACGAGGGCGAAGACCGGGCCGTCGAGGGTGGAGAAGTAGGGGGCGAGCGCGCCGCGCTCGGCCGGCGTGAAGACGTCGGTCATTCGTGCCCGGCGAGGGCCGCGGACCCGTTCATGGCGAGCGATTTTAGCAGGTCGAGCGGCGGCAGAGTGACGCCGCGCGGGCGCTCCGCCGGGCCTGGGCCCGGCCGCGAGCGCCCGCGGGGAGGTCCGCGCCGCTCAGCTCTTGATCGTGAGGAAGAGCGCCGAGCCCTGGCGGTGGACCAGGAGCAGCGTCGGCTTGCCGTCCGACCGCTTCTCGACCGCGCGCCGGAGATCCTCCACCGAGCTCACCGGCTGGCGATCGATCTCGGAAATAACGTCGCCGGGCCGGATGCCGGCTTCGGCGGCCGGGCTGCCGTCCTGGACCTCGCGCACCACGAGGCCGTGGTCGATGGAGACGCCGAGCTGGCGCGCGATGTCCGGGGTGAGCGGCTCAACCGCGAGCCCGAGCTTCGTGTGCTTACCGCCGGCGCCGCCCCCGGCCGCCGCGGTCTCTTCCTTGTCCGTGAGCCGCGCGATCGTCGGCGTGAGGACGAGCGGCTTGCCCTCGCGGATCACCCGCATCGTCACGCCCTTGCCGACCGGAGTCGCCGCGACGAGCCGCGACAGGTCGGTGGTCCGGCTGATCTTCTGGCCGTCGAACTCGACGATGATGTCGCCCGACTTCACGCCGATCCGGGCCGCCGGCGAGCCGTCGAAGACGCTCGAGACGAGCGCGCCGTCGTAGCGGGAGACGCCGAACGTCTTGGCCAGATCCGCGGTGAGCGGCTGGATCGTCACGCCGAGCCACCCTCGGGTCACGGTACCGTGGTCGGCGAGCTGGGGCACGACGAACTTCGCCATGTTGATCGGCACCGCGAAGCCGATGCCCACCGACCCGCCGCTCCGCGTGAAGATCGCGGAGTTGAGGCCGACGGCCTCGCCCTTGGCGTTGACGAGGGGCCCGCCCGAGTTGCCCGGGTTGATGGAGGCGTCGGTCTGGATGAAGTCGTCGTAGGGCCCGCCGCCGATCACGCGCCCGGTGGCGCTGACGATGCCGGTCGTCACGGTCTCCTCGAGCCCGAACGGATTGCCGATCGCCATCACGGGCTCGCCCACCTGGAGCGCGCTCGAGTCCCCGAGCGGAATCACGGGCAGGCCGGTGCCGTCGATCTTCAGGAGCGCGATGTCGGTCTTCGGGTCCCGGCCCACGACCTTGGCCGTGAACTCCCGCCCGTCGCTCAACTTCACCTGGACCTCGGTCGCCTCGTCGACGACGTGGTTGTTTGTCAGGATGTAGCCGTTGCCGTTCATGATGAACCCCGAGCCCCGGCCCAGGGTCGGGCGATGCTCCTGCTGCGGCGGGCCGAAACGCTTGAAGAACTCCCGGAACTCCTCCGGCATCTGCGGCTGATCCTGCTCGCCGGTGAGCTTGGTCGTGACGTTCACGACGGCCGGTTTGACCGCCTTCACGATCTCCACCCAATTCGGGGCGGTGACGGTCGGCGCGGGCAGCGACGGGTTCCGCTCGGACCAGAGGTGGCCGGGGGAGTCCGTAAACCCGATCCGCGGACCGAGCGCGAAGACGGCCAGAATGGCCAGGAACGCGATGGGCGGAACCCACCGCCGGTACGAGCCTATCCGATGCATACGTGAGCCTCCTTAGGGTTGGGGCGACGAATCTCACCCTGCAAGACGTTCGACCCCCGCCCCATATTCTCTCGAGCCCCAGTGTTCCCGCCCACTTTTCCTCTCCCCCGGCCGCCCGGCGCCGTGCCTCCCTCACCGCGCCGGCGGCGGCCCGAGGACCACCGTGGTGAGCGGGTGGAGGTAGCTCCGGGCGACCCGCAGCAGGTCCTCTACGGTGACGGCCTCGACGGCCGCGCGGTACCGGGTGGGAAATTCGTAGCCCACGCCGATGGTCTCGAAGAACGCCAGATACCAGGCCTGCCGCGCGTTCGTGCGCCGGTCCATCTCGTAGGTCCCCAGCAGGTAGGCCTTGGCGCGGAGGAGCTCCGGGGCGCTGACCCGCTCGGCGCGGATCCGCTCGATCTCCCGCCGGAGCGCCTCCTCGGCGCGGGCCGCGTTTCCGGGCGCGGTGTTCATGTAGACGAGGAAGGAGCCCGGCTCGCGCAGCGGATCAAAGAACGCGGCTACCGTGTAGGCGAGGGCCTGCTTGTCCCTGAGCTCGGCGAAGAGCCGCCCGGCCTGGCCACCGCCGAGGACGGTGCCGAGGAGCTTCACCGCGGCATAGTCCCGGTCAGCGACCCGCGGCGCGAGGCTCCCCACGAGGATCTGCGTCTGCTGCGACGCCTGCTCCACGACGGTCCGGCCGCCGGCGGGCTTCGGCGGGGCCGGCGGGGCGTCGTCGCCCGTCCCCCCGCGCGGCAGACCGCCGAAGAGGCGCCGGGCCTCGGCCATCACCTCGGCGGCCGGGACCTGGCCGCTGACGGCGAGCACCATCCGCTCCGGACGATAGAATCTCCGGTACCACGCGACGATGGCGGCCTGGTCGATCCGCGCGAGCGACTCGGGGGTGCCGAGGGTGGGCAGGCCGTACGGGTGCGTCCCGTAGAGCGCGGCGAAGAACACGTCGAAGGCGTGCGTGGGCGGATTGTCCCGACGCTTCTGGACCCGCGCCAGCAGGAAGTCGCGCTGAGCCTGGACCTGGTCGGGCTGGAAGGCCGGCTCGAGCGCCAACTCGGCCGTCAGCCCGAGCAACTCCCTCCAGAATCGGGCGAGCGCGGTCCCTCGGATCTCCGAGTAGTCGGTGTCGCCGTTGGCGGAAAGCCTGCCGCCGAGACCGGTGATCGCCTCCGCGATCTCGCCGCCGTTGCGCTTGGCGGTCCCGGTCACCATCACGGCCTGGACGAAGTTGGAGAGGCCGTCGTCGGCCGCGGGCTCCCAGCGCGTGCCCATCCGGACCAACAGCGAGACCGCCACCACGGGCGCCGCCGGGTTTGCCCGTACCAGCAGGGTGACGCCGTTGTCGAGCCGCTCCCGGACCACCGGCAGCTCGCCGGCGGCGGCGGGCGCCGCCAGCACGAGCGCCGCCAGCGCGCCCGGGAGCCGCCGCCTCACCGGGCGCCCGCCTCGGGCACGAAGCGCACCCGCGCGTACTCGCCGAAGTACTTCCGGGCGGCGGCCTGGATCTGGGCGGCGGTGGTCTGGCGGAGCCGCGTGAGATAGCCGAGCTCCTCCGCCAGGGTCCAGTTCGTCTCGGCCTCGCCGTAGTCCCGGGCGAGCCCCTCCGCGGTCTCGATCTCGAAGGCGTAGTTCGCCTCGGCCGTGATGATCGCGCGCTGCCGCTCGGCCTCGCCGACGCCGTCCTGCTGCAGGCGGCGGATCTCGGCGAGGATCGCAGCCTCGGCGCGGTCGAAGTTCTCGGGCTCGAGGCGCGCCGTCACGGTCACGAGGCCTCCACGCTGCCGCGTGACATAGCCGGCCTCGACCGCCGACACGAGGGCCAGCCGGTCCCGCACGACGACGCTCAGGCGCGAGCTCGGCGAATCGCCGAGGATGTACGTGAAGAGGTCGGTCGCGGCGGCGTCCGGGTCCGCCACCGCGGGCGCCTTGAAGGCGAGTCCGAGGTAGGCCTGCTTCTCGGGCCGCGGCACGTCGACGGAGCGCCCGCCGAGATCGGGCGGGGGCGGCATCGGCGCCCGCGGGCTGTCCGGGCCCCGCAGCCGACCGAACGCGTCGTCCGCGGCCCGGCGGATCAGCCCGGGATCGACGGCGCCGACGACCACCAGGCTCATGTTCTTCGGCACGTAGTGCTTGTGGTAGTAGCGGGCGAGCTGTTCGCGCGTCAGCGCCCGGATCTGCTCCGGCGTCCCCAGGATCGGCCGGCCGTACGAGGTCGGGCGGTAGGCCTCTTCGGAGAGCCGCCGGGCCAGGAACCGGTCGGGGTCGTCCTCGGTCAGGCGCACCTCGTCGAGCACGACGAGCCGCTCGCGGTCGAGCTCGGCCTGGTCGAAGCTCGCGTTGACCGCGATGTCGGCGAGGAGCGCGATGCCCGCCACCGCCTGGCCGGCGGGCAGCAGCAGGTCGAAGTGGGTGAAGTCGTAGGAGGTGAACGCGTTGTCCTGACCCCCGACGCCCTCCACCATCCGGTCGATGGAGCCGGGCGGACGCGTCGGCGTGCCCTTGAAGAGCATGTGCTCGAGGTAGTGAGAGAGGCCGAGCTCGTCGGGCGCCTCGTCGCGGCCGCCGACCCGCATCCAGAGCTGGAGCGCGACCACCTCGCTCGCGCGCTGCTCCTGCACGATCAGGACGACGCCGTTGCCGAGCACGTGACGCTCCGGGCGGGGTCGCCCCGGGTCCTCGCCGCGCGCGACGCCACCGCGCGCCAGGAGCAGGAGAAGGGCGGTCACCACGAGCGGGCGGACCCGAACGCACATCCGTCAGGAGCGTACCATCAAACGGAAGGGGACGCGAGGACGCGGCGGGGGGAGTCTCTCACCCCCGAGAGACCGTGCGCGGCTCGCCGCGGCGCCGCGGGAGCGGCCTCGCCCCGTGGCGCGGCGCCCGCGCCGGGTCACTCAGGCCCCGGAGGCCCCTCCGGCTCGATCGCGTCGGTCGCGAGACGAGATCGCCCGGGTGGCCGCAGGACGTGCAGCTCACTCTCACGGCGCACGCCGCGACTTCCCCAACACCGGCGGCGGGCATTCGCGCGATGTCGGCTCGACTCCTCCAGAGCCTCGCGCCGGGCGGGTCAACGCAGGTCAACCTGCGACGATCCCGAACGGGACGCCGTCCCGCGCCGTCTGCCGCTGGTCTATGATGGTCGTCCGGTAAACATCGCCCGGACTGAAGTCCGGGGCCTTCAGAGAAAGGAGCCCGTGCTTGAGCCCGAGAGCCTGGCCTTGCGGTTCCAGGTTGACGGTTCGTCGGCCCGCCTCGCTGCGCGGTAGCCTCCCCGTCCAGCACCACCGTCGTTTCGACGGCATTTCATGTGACGTGGGTCCGCGACGCGGGTGGGAAACTACCATGCAGATCGGCGCTCCTCCCCGCCCTGAAGGGCGAGGTTTCCGCGTCGGGAGCGTTCTATGAGGCCAGGGTGGCGAGGCTCGCTCCTGGCCGCGCTGCTGGTCCTGGGCGCGGCCCTCCCCGCGCAGGCCCAGCTCTTCCTGGCGTCGCGCCCGCACCCGGAGTTCGCGATCGGCCCGCTGTTCGTCCGTGCCAGCGTGGGGCCGGCGCTCGGCCCGGTCACGGTCGACGTCCTCTGGAGCCTGGAGATCCCGTCCACCCGGAGCGCCGGTACCCTCGAGCAGGATCTCTACCTCCTGTGGCCCGGCGAGGTCGGCGATCTGACGGCACCCGGCCCGCCCGATCCCGCGCTCGCCCGCGACCTCGAAGCTCGCGGGTTCGCGACGCTCGCCGAGGGTCGGCTGCCGCTCTCGGCTCTGAGCCTCTATCACGTCGGCCAAGACCGGAAGCCCGAGCCGCTCGGCGGCGCGCCGTTCGTGACCTACGTCCGGAGCGACCGCGCCTTCGGGCTCAGCGCGCCGGCGACCCTGATCCGCATCCCGTGGACGCCGAGGCTCGCGAACCGCGCCTGGCTGGTCGACCTCCGCATGCGCGTCCCCGCTCTCGTCAAGCCCGAGAGGGCGCTCTGGATCGAGAAGGCCTTCTGGGGGCCCCGGCACGTGGTCTCGCTCGGCTACTACCAGGTCCAGGGCCGCGCCCTCTTCCCGTTCTACTTCGCGCAGCGGGATCGCGTCGTCCCGCTCGGCGAGGCGCCGGCCGAGCTGCTGATCAACTTCGCGGACGTCGACCACCTCAAGGTCGAGCAGGTCGTCCCCGAGTCGAGCACCCGGCGGCTCAGCGAATCGCTCGAGAGCACCGAGGTCGTCTCGACCTATCTCGACAAGTCGCGGGGCGTCGCCCCCCAGCAGCTCACGGTGCACTTCGGCTACTTCTCGAGGCTGCAGGGGCTCGCGGTGATCCTGATTCCGCTGGTCTTCTTCGTCCTCGGCAACCTGGCGGGGCCGCTGCTCCAGCGCCTGGCCGCGAGGCTCCACCGGACCCTCACGGCCCGCGTCCAGCTCGGCCGCCCCCAGACGGCCCCGCGGGGGCGGCAGGCCGGCCCGGTCGTCTCGCGCGACACGCTCGCGCGCCTCGTCCCCGGGGAAACGACCTACGACGAGGTGATCCGGCTCTGCGGGCCGGACGCGGAGCACCACGAGCAGCTCGGGGCGCCCGGGCGCCGGACCCTCGTCTACCGCGGCCGGCGCCTGGTCCCCTACCGCAAGCGCGCGTTCTGGCTGCTCTCGACGCTGAGCCACTGGGACGTCGAGGAGCACACGACCCAGATCGAGCTCGAGGACGATCGCGTGCGCCAGGTCCAGGCCCACGTCCGCCGCTCCCGCAGCGCCGCGCCCGCGACGCCGTAGCGCCTCGGCTCGACGCGACCGGGCATGCGCCCGGCGGGAGCGTCAGTGGGCCAGGTGGTAGGGAACGTCGGTGACGATGACGTCCTTCCGGAACAGGAGCGCCCCCTTGATCAGGAGCGCCGTCTGATTGTGGAGCAGGTGCTGCCACCAGCGGTGGGGGATGAACTCGGGGAGGACGACCGTCACCACCCGCCGGATCTCCCCCTGCTCCTCCTGCAGGTGGTCGATGTACTCGAGGAGCGGGGTGAGCACGGACCGGTAGGGCGACGTGAGGATCACGAGCGGGACCCCCATCCCCCACTTGATCCACTTCTCCTCAAGGGCCCGCGTGGCCGCGGGGTCCGTCTCCACGTAGACGGCCTTCGCCTCCGGCGAGAGCAGCTTCGCGTACTGCACGGCGGCGACCACGCCGCGATGGACGTCGCCGATCGGCACTAGGACGGTGTGGCGGATCGGCGGCGGCCCGCCGTAACCCTCGAGCGAGAGCTGGTCGGCCACGAGCGCGTAGTGCCGGTTGACCGTCTGGAACATGAGGACCAGGATCGGCACCAGGAGCACGACGATCCAGGCGCCGTGGGTGAATTTCGTAACCGCGATGACGAGCGTCACCACGCCGGTGAGGAGGGCGCCGGCGCCGTTGATCAGGAGCCGCCACCGCCACCCCGCGCCCCGCTCCCGGTACCAGTGCCGGACCATCCCGGCCTGCGAGAGCGTGAACGAGATGAAGACGCCCACCGCGTAGAGCGGGATCAGCGCGTGGGTGTCGCCGCGGAAGGCGATGATCAGGAGGGCGGCGAAGGCGCCGAGGATCACGATGCCGTTCGAGAAGACGAGACGATCGCCGCGCTTCGCGAACTGGCGCGGCGCGTAGCGGTCTTGGGAGAGGAGCGACGCCAGCCGCGGAAAGCCGGCGAACGAGGTGTTGGCGGCGAGGATCAGGATCATCGCCGTCGCCGCCTGGATCAGGTAATAGAAGGCCCCGCGGCCGAAGAGCGCCCGCCCCAGCATCGACACCACCGTCTCGTGCTCGACCGGCACCACCCGGTAGGCCTGGGCGAGCAGGGTGAGCCCGAGGAAGAGCACGGCGAGGATCCCCGCCATCCAGCGGCTGGTGACGGCCGCGTTGTGCGCCTCCGGCTCCTTGAACGCGGGCACGCCGTTCGAGATCGCCTCCATTCCCGTCATCGCGGTGCAGCCCGACGCGAACGCGCGCAGGACGAGGAAGCCGGAGAGCGTGGTCGCCGGGTGCACGACGGTCTCGGTGAGCGGCTGGACGTCCCCGAGTGCCCACCGGATCAGGCCGGTCAGGACGAGGGCCCCGAAGGTGAAGATGAAGAGGTAGGTGGGCACCGCGAAGATGCGGCCCGACTCGCGGACGCCGCGCAGGTTGCCGAAGGCGATCACGGCGATGCAGGCGACCCCGAGGGTGACCCGGTACGGGAAGAGCGCGGGGAACGCCGACGTGATGGCGGCGACGCCGGCCGCGACCGACACCGCGACCGTCAGCACGTAGTCGATCATCAGCGAGGCCGCCGCCACGAGGCCCGGGGTCGGACCGAGGTTGACGCGGGCGACGATGTACGAGCCGCCGCCGTTGGGGTACGCGTGGATCGTCTGCTGGTAGGAGATCGCCACGACGATCAGGAGGAGCGCGATGGCGACCGCGACCCAGATCGCGAGCCCCAGGGCCGCCGAGCCCGCGAGGATGAGAACCCGAAGGATTTCCTCGGTCGCGTACGCGGTGGACGAGAGCGCGTCGGAGGCGAAGACAGCCAGCGCGACCTTCTTGGAGAGACGCTCGTGGCGGGCCAGGGAGAGCGGCATCGGGGCGCCGACCACGAAGCGCTTCAAGAGATGGGTTTCCATCGTCCTCCTGTCGCGCCCGGCGGTGGCGCGCCCGCGCGATCAGATGCGCCTTCTATCATAACCGCCCGGGGCGACCGAAACGGGTCGGTTGCGTGAGGCTAGGGGCCCACGCGCGGGCGGGCGTCCCGCTCGAGAAAATAGTTGATCCAGGAGGAGGTCCCGGCGAGCCCGGGGTCGGCCGGCGGGATGTAGGCGCGGAGCCCGTCGAGCCGCCCCGCGGCTCGGGCGCGCGCGTACACCGCCCCCCAGATGCACGGCTTGTCCTCGACCTCGCAGCGCCCGTGGGCGGTGCCCCCGCACGGCCCGTTCCGCTCGTGCTTGGGGCAGGTCAGCGGGCAGACGTACTCCAGGTCGCCGAGCACGCAGTTGCCGCAGGACTGGCAGCCGAACGCCGGCTGCTTGAGCGCGAACTCGAGCCGCTCGACGGCGCGGGCCAGGCCGCGCGACCGGTCGATCGCGCGGAAGATCCCGCGGAGGCCCTTCCGGAGCCACGTCTCGCGGCGGACCGGGAACAGGCGGCCGAGCGTGTCGAGGACGAGCGGGATCGCCTCGCGGGGCGGGCGGCGCGCCCGCGGGGCCTCCCGGTACAGGTAGAAGCCGTCGAGGCGGCCGAACCGGAGCTCCGCCGCGAACTCCTGCCAACGCGGCGCGAGCACGTCGCTCCGCGCGATGAGGCGGGCGATCAGCTCGGGGTCCTGGGTGCCGCCGATGTAGGCGCCGGCGTAGCCGAGCCCCCGCAGCACGGCGATCGTGCGTGCCGCACGCTCGAGCCGGGCGCCGAGTCCGCCGTCGGCGCCGGCGCTCTCGCGCTCGACGAGTGCCAAGAGCTCGGGCGGGACCCAGCAGCCGGGCGGCTCGCCGCGCGCCATCTTCGCGGCCGTCCTTGGACCGAGCAGGTAGACGTTGCCGACGAGGGGCAGCCGGAGCCCGCGCTCGTCGACCCAGCGCTTGAGCTCCCGGAACTTCTCGGCGTCCCAGCCGACCTGGGTGATCGCGTAGTCGGCCCCCGCCCGGGCCTTCTTCTCGAGCTTCAGGTACTGGTAGACACAGTCGGACTCGAGGTACTTGAAGGGAGAGACGGCGACGGCCACGTGGAACGGCGGGCCCGCCCGCCGCAGCTCGGCGATCAGCGAGACGAGCTGGACGGCATCGATATCGTAGACGGCCGGGGGCCGGTCCTGGCCGACGGGCGCCGTCGGCCAGTCGCCCGACATCGCGAAGACGTTCTCGATGCCGAGCGCCGCCGCGTCCTCGAGCAGCTTGCGGAGGCCGTGCCGGTCGAGGTTGACGCAGGTGACGTGGAGGCTCGGGGTGAGGCCGCGCGCGCGGGCGGCGGCGCCGATGCGGAGGGGGTCGTGCCCGGGGGCGCCGCCGGCATAGGAGGTGATGCTGCCCGCGACGACGCCGGGCACGCGCGCCAGCCCGGTGGCGATCTCGAGCAGCCGCGCCTCGCGGGCGAGTCGGCTCGCCACCAGCTCGACCAAGTAGCAGAAGCGCCCCGCCGCGAGCGCCGCCCGGAGCGGGTTAGAGCTCGCCACGAACGATCTTGGTTCCCTCGACCATCGCGGCCAGCTTCTCGAACGCGACCTCGCCGGACAGGTGGAGGAGCCCGCAGTCGGGGTTGATGTACAGGCGCTCGGCGGGGACCACGTCGAGGGCGCGGCGGATGCGCTCCCCGACCATCGCGGGGGTCTCCACCGTTTGGCTCTTGACGTCGATGACCCCGAGCCCGAGCTCGAACCGCGGCTCGAACTCCCGGAAGAGCCCCAGGTCCTCGACCCCCCGCCGCGCGAACTCGAGCGTGAGCTGGTCGAGCTTTGCCTCCAGGATGGCGGGGAAGAGGTAACGGTAGCTCCCCTCCCAGGACGGCTTGCCGTAACGGTTGCCGTAGCAGACGTGCAGACCGATCTTCGCCTCCACCCCGTCCACCATGACGTTCAGGGCCGGGATGCTCCAGGTCAGGTCCTCGGGGAAGCCCGAGTAGTAGGGCTCGTCAACCTGCAGGTAGGTCGCCCCCGCCTTGACCAGCTCGCGCAGCTCGAGGTTCAGCGCGCGAGCCACGTCGAGCGCGAACTCGGCCTCGTCCTTGTAGTGCTCGTTGCGGATGCGCTTGACGAGCGAGTGCGGCCCGGTGACCGTGAACTTCGTCGCGCGATCGGTGTAGCGGCGGAGGAAGCGGAAGTCCTCGACGAGGCCGAGCGTCGCCATCGGCATCTTGCCGCGGATCACGCTGTCGTAGAAATCGTAGTAGAACTTCTTCGACCCGTGGTCAATCTCGACGCCCGGCAGCCGGAGCGCGAAGTAGTCGATCAGGTTGTCGCGGCGTAGCTCGCCGTCGGTGACGATGTCGATGCCCGCCGCCTCCTGGTCCTTGATCGCGGCCTTCACCGCGGTGTCGTGGATCTCGTCGAGATCGTGCCGGCTGATGCGCCGGAGGAAGTAGTCCGTCTTGAGGCGCTCGAGCCAACCCGGCATCGCGTAGGATCCGACGACGGCCGTCGGGAGCAGGGGCAGCTGGTTCGTCATCGTCGCCGGCGGGGGCCCCGGCCCCGCCCTCTTCGCGCGTCGGTCGCCACGCTCGTGCTCCAGTCTTCCCGCCGGTCAATCCCGCTGGGAGGTGTAGAGGATCTTGGTCCGCGAGTCCGGGCGGTAGTGGAAGGGCGCGAAGTGCACGTCGTACCCTGCGCGCGCGCCGACCTCGCGGAGGAGGGCCCCGTTGATCCAGTTCACGACCGAGCCGTCGAGCTTGCCCGGGCCCCGGAAGCCCTGCCCGTACTCGTCCATGTCCGTGACGAAGATGTCCTGCACCTGGAGGAAGCCGCGCGGGTGGAGGAGTGGCACCGTGTTCAGGAAGCTCTCGACGGCGCCGGTGGACAGATGGAACCGTACCTCCGCGGGGGCCGCGCGCACGCACTCCTCGATGTGGGCCGGGTCGAGGCCGCTCGGCAGCCGCGCGGCGGCGAGGTCCTCCAGCTCGACGAGCCGCTCCTCGAGCCTCACCGCCCGCCAGACCGCCTGCCAAAACTCGACGCCGCGCCGGCGGTCTGGAAGGTAGTCCGGCCCGACCCCGAGGAACTTCCCGATCGTGCGCGCGAGCTCCTCCGCCGGCAGCTCGAATTCCTCCGCGATCGCGGCGGCCGCGACGGCGGGCAGGTAGGCGCGCGTCTCTACCGCGAAGAAGCGGCCGTCCTTGCGCACCATCTCGTCGGTCGGGAGGTTGTCGTACACGTTGGTCAGGTGGATGTGGAGGAGTTTGTACCGCAGGAACGCCAGCGTCTTGAAGGGGTTGAGCGCGTCGAGCGCGATGAAGCTCGAGATCTCCCGGTGTCCCCGCACCGCCTGCGCCGCCCGGTCGAGGATGCGGCTCGAGTAGTCGCTCAGCAGAAAGCGGAGCCGCGGGTAGAAGCCGCGCCCCCGCTCGGCGTCGAGCTCCCGGAAGCGGTCGAGCCACTGGGCGGCCCGCGCGCCGGTGCCCACGCCGATCTCGAGCACGAAGATCTCGGGCGGGAGCTGGTTGCGCATCTCAAGGTCGCGCAGCAGGGTCCAGAAGTCCGCGACGGCGTCGGCGATCGCCTGGGGGTGGTTGGCATCGGATCGACCGCTCGGCAGCACGTGCTCGAAGGGCCGCCCCGACACCGCCTCCCACGCGGCGACGTGCTGCCAGAAGAGGGTGTTGAAGCTCCAGATCACGCTCGCGCGGAGGGGGCCGAACGACTCGAGCGCCACGCCGCGAGGCTCGTGCTCGAGGGCGGCCGCGAGCGCCGGGGCGAGCCCCTCGCGCGTGGCCTGCCGGACGTCGATCGCCAGCTCCACGAGCGGCATCGACGCGCCGCGGCAGTCGACCGCCCGACGGACCGCGACCGCCTCGCGGAAGCTCTGGCGGTACTGGATCCAGTCGAGGTGCACCCGCAGACGCGCGAGCATCCGCCGATCGGCCGGCGCCGACTCGAGCGCGGCCACCACCTCCCCCACCAGGGCGGCCGCCCCCGCGCGCTCGCCCGGCAGGAAATTCACATGCAGGATCATCGGTGTGGCGCCACTCTAATCCCCGGCCCCGACGAACGCAAACCGCCCGGCCCCGGGACGCCCCGCGGGGGGAGGCAGCGCCTCGCTCAGCCAGCCCGCGCGCGGACGGCGGCGCGGGCCGCGGCAGGCCGCGGCGCGTAGAACGACGGCTCGGGAGCGTCGCGCAGGCTGTCGCGCGTGAACTCGATGAGATGGTGGCTCACCACGGCGCTGTGGATCAGGTGCTCCACGCGCCCGGCCCGCAGCATCTGCCACGCCATCCGCCAGAACACCCGCCGGTAGTGCCCGCGCGCGCCGAGCCGCCAGAAGAGCCGCAGGAGGATCGCGGCGCCGCGCCCGACGCTCGCCGGAGCCAGGCGCGCCGGATTCAGGGGAAAGCGCCGCCGCCGCCGGAAGGTGTGGCGCTGGTTATAGGCGTAGCGGGCGTAGAGGAACTCCGGGGTGTAGGCCGCCCGAATGCACCGCCGCCACATCTCGAGCACGGTCTCCTCGGGCAGCCGGAACCGGACGTTCGACTCGCGCGCGGGGTCCTCGAGCAGCCGCCCCTCGCGGGCCAGCCGCTCCCAGAGCGGCGTCTTCGGGAGCGCGTACAGGACGTTGATCGTCAGGATCGGGATCTGCGAGGCGTCGATGAACTCGAGGATGTGGTCGGCCGTCTCGGGGGTGTCCGTGTCGAGCCCGAGGATGATGCCCGACACCACCTCCAGGCCGTAGCTGTTGATGCGCCGCACGGCCTCCACGATCGGCAGCCGAAGGTTCTGCTCCTTGGACATCGCGCGCAGCGCCGCCGGCTCGGGCGTCTCGATGCCGCAGAAGACCGTGACGAACCCGGCCTCCCGCATCAAGGCCAGGACACGCTCGTTCTTCGCGATGTTGAGGGTCGCCTCGCACGAGAGGCGGAGGGGATAGCGGTTCCGCGCCTGCCACGCGACGAGATGCGGGAGCAGCTCGAGCGCGGCCTTCTGGTTGCCGATGAAGTTATCGTCGACGAAGTAGACGGCCTGCGCGCCGCCCGCGCGGAGGCGCTCCAGCTCGGCGAGCACCTGCGCGGGCTGCTTGAGGCGGGGATTCCGTCCGTACAGCGCCGGGATGTCGCAGAACTCGCAGGTGTACGGGCAGCCGCTCGAGAACTGGATGCTCGCGAGGAAGTACTCGCGCAGGGAGATGAGCTCATAGGCTGGGATCGGGAAGTCGTCGAGCGGCAGCCGCGTCGTCGTGGTGAAGGCGAGCTGGCGCCACGGGCGTCCGCTGTGCGTGTCGAGGTACTCGATGACGCGGTCGGTGGCGTCGCCCACTTCGCCGATGTGCAGGATGTCGGCCTTCGGGTACGACTCGGGACACCCTGAGACCGACGGGCCACCGAGGACGACAGGCCGGCCGGCGGCGTGGGCGCGGCCGACGATGTCGTCGATGTGCGGCCGCTGGACGTGCATGCCGGAGACGAACACCGCGTCGGCCCACCCGAACTCCTCCGGGGTCACCGGGCGCGCGTTCTCGTCCACGAGGCGCACGCCCCAGGCCGCGGGGAGGTAGCTCGCGACCACGAGCAGCCCCTGCGGCGGCATGAACGCGCGGACCCCCCCCAGCAGCGCGTACGAATGATGGAAGGTGCCGAACGAGGGCGTGTAGCGCGGGAAGACGCACAGGATGTTGCGCACCGTGGTCGGCGTGTACGGAGTCCGCATCGGCGGGGACCGGCCGATCCCCGTCCTCAAGAATACTACAGGCTCGGCTATAATCCGGCGCGGAGGTCGCCATGCGCGTCGCAGAGTCGACGGCCGTCGTGACCGGCGGCGCCTCGGGACTCGGGCGCGCCACCGCGGAGCGCCTCGTCGCCGGGGGCGGGCGGGTGACCCTCGTCGATCGTCCAGCCTCGGCCGGCGCCGAGGTGGCGCGTCAGCTCGGCACAAACGCCCTATTCGCCGCCGCCGACGTGACGAGCACCGACGAGGTGGCGGCCGCCCTCGACCAGGCCCGGGAGCGGTTCGGCGGGATCCACGTGCTCGTGAACTGCGCGGGCATCGGCCTCGCCCAGCGGACGGTCGGCAAGCAGGGTCCGGCCCGGCTCGACGATTTCACCCGCGTGATCCAGGTCAACCTGATCGGAACGTTCAACTGCATCCGGCTCGCCGCCACGGCGATGGCCGCCAACGCGCCGACCGCCGACGGCGAGCGGGGCGTGATCATCAATACGGCCTCGGTGGCGGCCTTCGACGGCCAGATCGGGCAGGCCGCCTACGCGGCGTCCAAGGGCGGCATCGTCGGCCTGACGCTGCCGGTCGCGCGGGACCTCGCTGAGCTCGGCATCCGCGTCGTCACGATCGCGCCCGGCCTCTTCGACACGCCGCTCCTGGCGTCGCTGCCCGAGCCCGTGCGCGCCTCGCTCGCCAAGCAGGTCCCGTTCCCGAGCCGCCTCGGCCGCCCCGCGGAGTACGCGGCGCTCGCCCTGCAGATCATCGAGAACGCCATGCTGAACGGGGAGACGATCCGCCTCGACGGCGCGATCCGGATGCAGCCACGCTGACCGGGGCGCGCCCCGCCTCGACGGGGCGCCGGGCGCGGATCCGGAGGCGCCGCCGGGGCGCGGTCTTGTTCGAGGCGCGCTCGGCGCTCTCGGGGCGCATCCGCGTCGTCCAGCGCGGGCCGGAGCGCCGGCTGATGATCGGCGGGGAAATCCAGTCGGTCTACTTCCCCGGCGGCGACTGGGCGCCGGCCGAGCGCGAATACTGGGCGCGCGCCCTCGCCCCGGCGCGCGGCCTCCCGCGCCGGCCGCGTGTCCTGCTGGTGGGCCTCGGCGGCGGCACCCAGATCCACCTGCTCCGGCGCGCGATCGAGCGCGCGCGCATCACCGTCGTCGAGCACGACCCGCTCGTCATCCGGATCGCCCAGGACTGGTTCGGCCTCGCGGCGCAGGACGGCCTCGAGATCCTCTGCGCCGACGCCGCCGCGGCCGTCCGCCGGCTCCGGCTCGGCCGCCACCGCTTCGACTTCATCATGGACGACATCTCGTACGCGGCGCCGGCCGCCGACGCGATCGGCCTGGCGCGAGGCCTCGCGCGGTTGCTGGCCCCGCGCGGCACCATCGTGCTGAACCAGCACCAGCGGCCGGCCGCGCAGGCGGTGGCGGAAGCGGTGACGGACCTGTTGCCGTCCGTCCGGCTCGAGCGCGTGCGGCGCTCGGTCGAGAACGTCCTGGTCGTCGCGCGGCGGTGGGCGCGCTAGGAGCGCCGCGGGGCGACGGGGGGTCGGGACACGCGACCGATATCGGGGTCGCCTGGGGCGACGCCCGCGAACGATCTCGCTCCCGTCCAGACGCTGCGTCCCGTCGCCGTCCAGGTCGGAGGGCTCGAGGACACGTCCCCCGCGCGAGGCGCCAGCGGCGCGCCCTTGTTCGCCGGGCCGGCGCGAGTCTCGGCCGGCCCTCCACGCGAGGTTCTCCGCCGGGTCGCGAGGGCGCCGCCGGGCGCGGCCGCTCTGCCGTCCGGACGGAGTCGAGGCCCACGTTTTCCTTCGAGGCCGAATCCTTCGTTGCTACCCTGAAGACGTTGCGCGACCCCGCTCTCCTGGCCTTCAAGGGATCGCTCTCGGCGCTGGTGACCGGGGGACTCCTGCTCCTGGCTGCCGCCGGCCTCCTCGAGTCCCCCGCGGTGCAGCTCCGGCTCGCGAGCCTCCTCCCCGGTCTGACCTGGGTCATCATCGGCGCGGGCGTCCTCCTCGCGTGGCGCTTCGACCGGATCCGCGTGATCTTCGCGCTCGTGGTGATCGCCCTCACTACCTGGAGCGTCGCCTTCTTCCCGGCGGGCGCGGCCGAGCGAGCCGGGCGCGGGGGGATCGTGTGGGGCACGCTCGTGTTCCTCCTCCCCCTCGACCTCGCCGTCTTCGCCTGGTTCACGGAGCGGGGGCTCCTCTCCCGGGCCGGACGGCTCAACGCCACCCTCATCGCGACGGAGCTCGCCGCGGTGCTCCTGCTGTGCGCCGACGCCTCGGTCGGCCCGCCCCGGCTTCTCCTCCGGATCGAGGACTACGCGCACCTCGCCCTGCCGGCCCTCGCCGTCTTCGCGGCGGCGTTCGTCGTCACCGCCGCGCGCTTCGCGCTCCGACGGGGGGCCGTGGATGCGGGCTTCGTGTGGGCGCTGGTCGGCGCGTTCCTCGCGCTCCGCGGCGGCGGCTCGCCGCTCTCGACGGCTCTCTACCTCGCCGCGGCGGCCCTCATCCTCGTCGTCTCCCTGATCGAGGAGTCCTACGCACTCGCCTACGTGGACGAGCTCACGGGGCTCCCGGGCCGCCGGGCGCTCAACGCGGCGCTGCTCAAGCTCGGGCCGCGCTACACGCTCGCGATGGTCGACATCGACCACTTCAAGAAGCTCAACGACACCCACGGCCACCTCGTTGGCGACCAGGTCCTCCGGAAGGTCGCCGCCGCCCTCGCGCGGGTCACGGGGGGCGGGCACGCGTTCCGCTACGGCGGGGAGGAGTTCGCGGTGATCTTTCCCGGCTGCTCGGTGGACGAGACGCTGCCCCACCTCGAGGGGCTGCGCCAGAGCATCGAGGACTCGGCCTTCGTCGTCCGCGCCGTCGACCGGCCCCGCCGGAAACCGAAGAAGGCCATCCCGGCCCGGCGGCCCCGGAAGACGCTCCACATCACCGCGAGCGTCGGCGCCGCCGCGCCAAACGGGCGCGTGGCCACGCCGAACCAGGTCCTGGAGGCGGCGGACAGCGCCCTCTACCGGGCCAAGCGCGCCGGCCGGAACCGCGTGGCCAGCTGACGCGTCGAGCGCCGGAGCCCGGGATTGAGAGGCCCGCGTCCGGGTGACGGGCGTCGACCCGGATCGCGGTCGCCCGGTCGGTGGCCCGCTCAGCCACGCTGAAGCCGCTTGTACTTGAGCCGGTGCGGCTGCTCTGCCTCCACCCCGAGCCGCTTCTTCCGGTCGGCCTCGTACTCGGCGTAGTTGCCCTCGAACCAGAGAACACGGCTCTCGCCCTCGAAGGCGAGCATGTGAGTCGCGACCCGGTCCAGAAACCAGCGGTCGTGGCTGATCACCAGGGCCGAGCCTGCGAAGTCGAGGAGCGCGTCTTCAAGGGCGCGGAGCGTGTCCACGTCGAGATCGTTGGTCGGCTCGTCGAGCAGGAGCAGGTTGCCGCCGGCCCGGATGACCTTCGCCAGGTGCACGCGGTTGCGCTCGCCACCGGAGAGGTCGGCGACCCTCTTCTGCTGGTCGCCGCCCTTGAAGTTGAAGGAGGCGACCCAGGCGCGGGACGGGACCTGGCGGGGGCCGAGCGTGAGGGTTTCCTCTCCGCCGGAGATTTCCTCCCAGACGGTCTTCCGGCCGTCGAGGGTGTCGCGGCTCTGGTCGACCCATGCGAGCTTCACGCTCTCGCCCACGCGGAGCTCGCCGGCGTCGGGGGGCTCCTGGCCGACGATGAGCCGGACGAGCGTCGTCTTGCCGGCGCCGTTGGCGCCGACGACGCCGACGATCCCGCCCCGCGGCAGGTTGAACGAGAGGTCGTCGATCAGCAGCCGGTCGCCGTAGCCCTTGGAGACGTGCTCGGCGCGCACGACGAGGTCACCCAGGCGCGGACCCGGCGGAATCGTGATCTCGACCGCCTCGGCGCGGCCCTCCTGCTGCTGCGCGAGCAGGGCCTCGTAAGAGGTGAGGCGGGCCCGGCTCTTGGCCTGGCGGGCGCGGGGCGCCTGGCGCACCCACTCGAGCTCGCGGGCGAGCGTGCGCTGGCGCGCGGATTCGGCCTGCTCCTCGTGGGCTAGCCGCTGCCGCTTCTGCTCGAGCCACGAGGAGTAGTTGCCCTCCCACGGGATGCCCTTGCCCTGGTCGAGCTCGAGGATCCAGCCGGCGACGTTGTCGAGGAAGTAGCGGTCGTGGGTGATCGCGACGACCGTGCCCGGGTACTCCTTGAGGAAGCGCTCGAGCCAGGCGACCGACTCCGCGTCGAGGTGGTTCGTGGGCTCGTCGAGCAGCAGCAGGTCGGGCTTCTGGAGGAGCAGCCGGCAGAGCGCGACGCGCCGCCGCTCGCCGCCCGACAGCGTCCGGGTCGTCTGCTCGCCGGGCGGCACCCGGAGGGCGTCCATGGCGATATCCACGGTGCGGTCGAGGTCCCATCCGCCGACCGCCTCGATCTGGTCCTGGAGCCGCGCCTGCTCGGCCAGCGCTCGGTCGAGCGCGGCGTCGGCCAGGGGCGTGCCGAGCCGGGCGCTCACCGCCTCGAACGCGGCCAGCAGCGCGCGCGTCTCGGCGACGCCCTCCTCCACCGAGCCGCGCACGTCCTTGTCGGGATCGAGCTCGGGCTCCTGCGGGAGGTAGCCGATCCGCACCCCCTCGGCGGGAACGGCCTCGCCCAGGAAGTCCTGGTCGACGCCGGCCATGATCCGGAGGAGCGTGCTCTTGCCCGCGCCGTTCGGGCCGAGGACACCGATCTTCGCCCCGGGGTAGAACGCGAGCCAGATGCCGCGGAGGATCTCCCGCTTGGGCGGCACGACCTTCCGGAGCTCCTTCATCGTGAAGATGAACTGGTGGGCCATCGCCCTACGCGCGCCTCACGGTGTGGGCTCGCCGATCCGCCGGCCGACGATCACGAGGTCCCGCTCGATGCCGTCGAGCTCTGCGACGCGTGGGAGCCGGCCCCACCGCGCGAAGTCCAGGGCCTCGAAGAGCCTGAGGCTCGGCGTGTTGTGCGCGAAGACGAAGCCGAGCAGCGTCCGGAGCCCAAGCGCCGGGGCCCGCCGGACCGCCTCGCCGAGGAGGCCGCGGCCGATGCCCCGGCCCTGGACCTGCGGCGCCACGTACACGCTGACCTCCGCGGTCGCCTGGTACGCCGGGCGCCCGTAGAAAGACTGGACGCTGAGCCAGCCGACGACCTGGCCGTCGCGCTCCGCCACCCAGACCGGGCGCCGCGCCGGCGTGTGCGCCCGGAACCAGTCGAGCCGCGTTTCGACCGACACCGCGTCGACGTCCGCCGTCGCCATCCGGCCGGGGATGCTCGCGTTGTAGATGGCGACGATCGCCGGCAGATCCGCTTCCAGGGCGTCGCGGATCGGGCGCGGCTCCGCGGCCGACATCGGCGCTCAGAAGATCGCGAGCGGGTTCACCGGCGAGCCGGTGGCGTTGGCGAGCCGGAGCGGCGCGATCGCGAGCATGAACTCCCACCGCTTACGCGCCGCGCACGCCCGCGCCAGCTCCTCGAGGTTGCAGTTGTCGATCAGCCACAGGCCCATGGCGACCAGACAGGCGATGTGCAGGGGGTGCCCGACGGCCGGGTGCGTGGTCGGGCTCACGTCGTTGTGGGTGTCGGTGCCGAGCATGGCGACGCCGCGCGCGCGAAACCACGGCGCGCACGCCACGTGGGCGGCGGGAGAGCCGTCCCGGAGCGGGTGCCGCGGGCCGTGGGCCAGCCGGCGCCCGTAGTAGCCGGTGCGAATCAGCAGCACGTCCCCGGGCTCGACCCGCACGCCGGCGGCCGCCTCGGCCGCCTCGAGATCCTCCGGCATCACCCCCTCGCCCGACTCGAGCCACCGCCCGCGCCCGGCGGCGACGTCGAGGAGCACGCCGCGCGAGACGATCCCGTCGTGCAGCAGCTCGACGGACTCGACCTGCGCGCCCTCGCGCGAGGTGACGAGGTTGCAGGACCGCCCGTTGTAGATCTTGCCCTGCCAGAAGAAGTGGGCGGGCGTGTCCACGTGCGTGATCGTGTAGCCGTGGAAGACCATCCCGATGAACTCGGAGGCGCCCCGCCGCTCGAGCGCGCGCGCGGGCGGGCACGTGTCGCGCCCCTCGCCGCTGTCCACCATGAAGCGCAGCGTCTGGAAGGTCGTGTCGGCCGTCAGCTCGGTCGCGATCGGCCGCGCGCACGTGACGGTGACGCCGTCGCGGACGAGGGCGGCCGCCCGCACCCGCGTCGCGGGCGTGACGAGGTTCAGGGTTCCGAGCTGGTCGTCGGTACCCCAGCGCCCCCAGTTGCTGAGCGTGTCCATCAGCCGCGCAAAGTCCGTGTCCGTCGCGATATCGGCCATGTGGGTTCTCCGGAGTTCTAGAGTGCGCCCGGGAGGAGCCGGCGATGTTCCGGCATCATGCAGCGATCCTGGACGACCCGGATGCCGGCGCGGGCGAGCCGCTCGGCGGTGGCGGCGTGGGTGATGCCGAGCTGGAACCAGACGACCGCGGGCGGCGCCGCCATGGCCAGGATCTCCTCGGCGTGCGCCGGCAGGTGCCGCGGCGCCCTGAAGACCTCGACCACGTCGGCGGGCTCTCCGAGGTCGGCGACGCGGTCGACGGCGGCCGCGCCGTGGACCACCCGGCCGCTGAGGCGCGGATTGACGGGCAGGATGCGGTAGCCCCGGGCGGCCAGGTACGCCGGCACGTCGTAGGCCGGCTCGCCGGACCGCGCCTTGGCCCCGAGCACCGCGATCGTCCGCGTCTCGGCGAGAATCAGGCGGAGACCGTCGTCGTCGTCGATGAGGTTGGCGTGCCAGGCGGCCACGGCCGACAGTATACGGGAGCCCGCGGGGAGCGGGCCGCGAAACCGGCGCCGGCGGCCGACCGGGGCCTACTTGATCGCGACCGCTTTGACCTGCTTGTAGTCGGTGACGCCCTTGAGCGCCTTCAGGATGCCGTCCTGGAGGAGGGTCGTCATCCCCTCGGCCTGCGCGGTGGCCGCGATCTCGGACACGCGCGATCGAGTCTGGACCATCTTCTTGATGCCGTCGCTGGCGATCAGAAGCTCGTGGATGCCGGCCCGGCCCCGGTAGCCGGTCTGGTTGCAGTTGGCGCAGCCGCGGCCCCGGTACAGCATGAACTTGTCGTTGTAGTGCACGCCGACCTTCTCGAACTCGCGCTCGCCATAGCCCATCACGAGCCCGATGAACTCGTCGATCTCCGGATGGTACGCCTCCCTGCAGCCCGAGCAGATCCGCTTGACCAGGCGCTGGGCCATGATGCCGAGGAGCGCGTCGGCGAAGTTGAACGGGTCCAGGCCCATGTCGAGCAGCCGCACCACGGTCTCGGCGGCGCTGTTCGTGTGCAAGGTCGAGAAAACGAGGTGACCGGTGAGCGAGGCCTCGATGCCCGCGTGGGCAGTCTCCTCGTCGCGCATCTCACCGATCATAATCACGTCGGGGTCGGCGCGGAGGAAGGAGCGCAGCGCCGCCGCGAACGTGAACCCGATCTTCGGCTGGACCTGCACCTGGCGCAGGCCGTACTGCGTGATCTCGACCGGGTCCTCCGCGGTCCAGATCTTCCGGTCGGGCTTGTTGATGAAGCCGAGGGCGGAGTGCAGCGTCGTCGTCTTCCCGGATCCGGTGGGGCCCACGCAGAGGATCAGCCCGTAGGGCTTGTTGATGATCGCGCGGAACTCCCGGAAGTTCCGGTCGGTCATGCCGAGCTTGTCGAGCGGGATCGGCTCGCTCGCGGCCAGGATCCGCATGACCACGTCTTCGTTCCCGCCCGCGGTGGGAATGCTGGCGACGCGAAGCTCGATCTCCTTGGCGTCCGGCAGCCGGAACTTGATCTTGCCGTCCTGGGGCTTCCGGCGCTCGGCGATGTCGAGACTCGACATGATCTTCAGGCGCGCAACGAGCGCGCGCTTGAAGCTCGCCGGGACCTTCTGGTACTCGATGCACCCGCCGTCCACCCGGTACCGGATCACCGTGTCGTTCTTGGCGTGGTAGGGCTCGATGTGGATGTCCGACGCCCCCGCCTTGTAGGCGTCGACGATGATCTGGTTGGCGAGCCGCACCACCGCGCTGTCGTTGAGGTCGAGCTCGCGGTCCGCATCCTCCTCATCCTCCTCCGCGCCCGCGACCTCGTCGGCCAGCTCGCCCAGGATCGAGGCGATGGAGCCCCCCTCGCCCTGGCCCTGGGTGGCGAAGTCGATGAACTGCAGGATGTCCTGGCGGAGGCCGACGAAGAAGCGGACTTCGTGTCCGGCGTAGACGTGCTTGACATTGTCGACCTTCTGGACGTCGTGGGGGTTGTCGATCAGGACCTCGACCGTCTTGCCCCGCTGCGCCAGCGGCACCCAGAAGTTCTTCCGGAGGTAGTCGACCTTGACGTTGGCGAGGAGCTCGGGCGGCACGATCAGCTTGTCGCTGAACTCGACGAACTGGCACTTGTAGAACATGCTGAGCGCGACGCCGATGTCCTCCTTGCGGATCCGGTACTTGCTGACGAGGACCGTCTCGACGTCGGTCTGCTGGCGGCGGGCCTCGGCGACCGCCTGGTTCAGCTCGTCTTCGGTGATCAGGTCCTGGATGCGGAGGTAGTCGAACTTGCCCGGCCGCCGCCGCGAGAGCCGCTGCAGCGTGTGCAGCGCGGTGGCGAGGCTGCCGGCGATCTCGGAGACGTTCTCCTCGTCCTTCCGGGTGAAGTGGTCGCCGCGCTTCTTGTTGAGGAGCTGGATGACCCCCATCATCAGCCGGTTCTCGTACATGACGGGGACGGCGAGAATCTGCCGGGTACGGAAGCCGGTCTTGCGGTCCCACGAGGCGTCGAACGAGAGCGTGTTGTCGATGCGGGCGAGCTCGGCCTGGTTGTAGGCGTCGGTGACGTTCACGCGCTCGCCGGTCTTCGCCACGTACCCGGCGACGCTGGTCGGGTTGATGGGGACCCGGATTTCCTTCACCGTGTCGACGTCGAGGAAGCGCGAGTAGATCTCTCGACGCTCGCGGTCGACCGCGTAGAACGTCATCCGCTCGGCGTCGAACAGATCCAGCATGTCCTGCTTGAGCTCGATGAAGAGGCTGTCGAGGCTCTTGGCGCCGTGGATGCGATTGATGATCCGGACGAGCTTGTCGCGGTAGGCGACCTCTTGCTTCAGCTCGTCGGCTTGCTCCCCCGCCGGGGCGGAGGTAGGGCTCGACGGGGGCCGGAATCCCCCGAAGGGTGTGTTCTTCGGGCGCTTATCGCCGATCGCCATTCAGACGGCCACCGGCCGGATCGCGACCAGGGGGCAGCTCTTCTATCCTACAACGGAAACCCGCCGGCGGCCGGGTCAAACTGACCCACGACCGGGCGGCCGAGCGGCCGGCTTGGGCCTACTGGCGAGGGCCCGTGATGATCAGGCGCTCCCGGCGCCCGAACAGGCTCCGGGCCAGCCCCTCGCGGACCGCCTTGTGCCGCTGCTGGAGGTAGGCGTTCCGGACGGCGCTGTAGAGGTCGAAGACGCTCTCCTCGACGTTCTCGTAGAGCTCCAGGTTCAGCGACCGCTCGTTGACGGTCCTCTCGCCGGTGACCCCCACCACCGCCTCGATCGGCGCGACCCACGTGAGCGGATCGAGCGCGGTGTCGAAGGCGAAGCCGAAGGCGTCGCGGAGCGTGAACGGCGGCAAGAACGGCAGGACCAGGTACGGCCCGGTGCCGGCGCCCCAGACGCCGAAGGTCTGTCCGATGTCGGCCGTCGTCTGCTCTTGGACGCCGAAGCTCGGCGCGGCGTTGACGAAGCCGCCGAGCCCGAACATCGTGTTGATGACAAAGCGGCCGACCTCCTGGCCCATATCGTTGAACCGCCCCTGGAGCGCCGTGCTCACGATCCGGCGGAACGACCCGACGTTGTTGAACATGTTCTTGAAGGCCCGCTGCACCCAGTTCGGCACGACCTTGTCGTAGGCCTTCGCGGCGGGCTTGATGACGTACGAGTCGAGGCCGTGGTTGAACGCGAACGTCTTCTCGTTGAACGGCGCCCAGGGGTCGTACTCGACGAGCTCCCCCTCGTCAGGATCGAAGGAGCTGCGCAGGCTCTGGCCGGCCGGCGGCTCTCCGGACCCCTTGGAGTCGGTCGTCGACACGAACGAGCCCGCGAAGTCGGCCGGGTCGAGGCCGCCGGGAGGCTCCGCCCCGGCGGCCGGCGCCGGGGTTGCCGCGGCGGGGTCGGCCGTTGGGGTCGCGGCTGGGTCGGCGGCGGACTCCGCGGGGGTGAGGGTCGGGCCGCCCGCGGCCTCTGTCCGGACGGGCTCGGCGGTTTGGGCACCGGCCGGCGCCACACCCCAGACGATCGAGAGGGCCACGGCAACGGCGAGCAGGACCGGTCTCGGCTGCACGATCGTCACCCCCGGGTTGAGCTGTCTTCCCCCGGTCGGACGGCCCCCGGGGCGTAGTGGGAGCAGTATATCCAAGCCGCGCCCGAGCGGGCGGGCCAAATTGGCCGCGCCCCCGGGCGAGCCCCGCGCGGGCGGGCCGCCGCTCGGCCCCGGTCAGGCGCGCGGCAGAATCTCGCGCAAGAGCGTCCGGACCTCGTCGGCCGCCCGGGACGTGAGCGTCACGCTCACGACCGAGGCGTCGCCCGACGACGTCTTGATCGACAGATCGAGCGCGAGGCCGCCACCGGGCGTCGGCTTCGAGATCACGCGTGAGACGGACACCGTCATATCGCCATCCTCCTGGGGCTCAGTGCGGTCGACGGCGGGAAGATTGTACCGGCAAACGTCCCGGATCGGCTAGGATACGATCAGCGGTGGCCCTCCAACGATCCCGCTCCGAAGCGAAGGTCGTGTCGCGGCCGCGCCGTCCCCGCGTCACGTCGGTGTGGCGCCGGCAGGTGGCTCTCGGCTTCGTCGCCGGACTCGTCTTCGGTGCGTTCACGACGGCCGCGTCCGCCGCCGGGCTCTTCGGCCTCCTCCACGCCGGCGCGCTCCACCTCCTCGGCTGGTGGACGTACCTGACGCCGTCGCCCCAGATCGTCGTGGTCGGCATCGACGACCGTTCCTTCATCCGGCTCCGAGCGCCGCAGGCGATTCCTCACGACTACCTCGCCACCGTGATCCGGGGCGCCCAGCGCTCCGGGGCCCGCGTCATCGGCCTCGACGTCGACCTGAGCGCGACCGCCGGCGCCGGCCAAGACGCGGCGCTCGCCGACGCGGTCAGCCGGGCGGCGGCGGGCGGCGTTCCCGTTGTCCTGAGCTTCGTCGCCCAGCCCGTCAAGGACGCCCTCGGCCAGTACGCGCGCCCGCCGCTCGCCGTCGAGGGGGCGGCGGCCGGGTTCGTCAACGACCCCGCCGACGCGGCCGGGCTGGTCCGGCAGTTCCGGGCGCTCCTGCCCGGCGCCGCGGACCCGCCGCTGCCCTCCTTCGCGCTCGCGCTCCTCGCGGCGACCGCGGAGGGGCTCGCCCCGCTCCGGCCGGCCGCCGACGGCGCGTTCTCGGTCACCGCGCTCTCCTGGCGCCTCCGGGTCCTGTCTCCGCGGCCGCCCGCCCCCGCCCCGCTCCGAGTCACCGACGAGTGGAAGGACATCAACTACGTCGGCCCGAGCGCGACCTTCGTGACGATCCCGAGCGACGCGGTGGCCGCCGCCGTCGACGGGGCCGAGCTCCCGCGCAACCCGCTCCACGGCAAGATCGTCCTCGTCGGGCCCACCTACGCCTCGAGCGCCGACCGCTTCGAGACGCCGAAGGGGCAGATGGCGGGCGTCGAGGTCCACGCCAACATCGTCCACACGCTGCTCACTCGCAGCTGGCTCGGGCCGCGCACGTGGGCGTGGGGCCTGGGGGCACAGGCCCTCATCAGCCTCGGGGGCGCCGCGCTCTTCGCCAGCCTGCATCCCGTCGAAGCCGGCCTCGTCACGCTGATCGCGGTGGCGGGGGGATTCGTGCCCCTCGCCGACCTCGTGTACGGCAGCGGCGACTTCTGGATCGACCTCGCGCTGCCGCTCATCGCCGTCTTCATCCAGGTGCGATCGATCGACCGCCTGGCGCAGCGGCGCCTGCAGGTGACCTTTGCGCGCTACGTCAGCCCAGAGGTCGTCCGGCAGGTCCTGAGCTCGCCGGACGCCACCCTCCGCGCCGAGCAGCGCGAGGTCACGATCCTCTTCTGCGACCTCCGCGGTTCGACAGGCCTCGGCGAGAAGCTCTCGATGAGCGAGATGATGCGGCTCCTGAACCAGTACTTCGAGATGGTGACGGAGGCCGTCTTCCGCCAGGGGGGTCTGATCAACAAGTTCATCGGCGACGGCATCCTCGCGGTCTACAACGCCCCCGTCGACGTGGCGAACCACGCCGACGCCGCCGTCAAGACGGCGCTGGAGATCCAGTCCCACATGAGCGTGCTGAACAAGCGCTGGGGCGACTGGCTCGCCCACCGGCTCGAGGTCGGCGTCGGGATCCACTCGGGGCAGGTCATCTCGGGCAACGTCGGCTCCGAGCTCAGGCTCGAATACACGATCATCGGCGACCCGGTGAACGTGGCGTCGCGTGTGGAGGCGCTGACCAAGGAGGTCAACGCCCGCATCCTGATCACCGCCGCGACCCGCGCCCGGCTCGCCGAGCACTACCCGCTCAGGTCGCTCGGCGCGGTCCCGATCCGCGGCCGCTCGGAGCCGATCGAGCTCTTCGAAGTCACCTAACCCGGCTCCGCCGGCTCCCCGACAAGCGCCGGATCGAGGAGCTGGGCGGGCTCGAGGCGCAGCCGCGCCCGATCCACCCCCGCGAAGGCGCCGGCCGGGGCGCAGCCGACCAGCTCCCACTCGAGGATCTCGACTCCGCGGCGGGCGGCCTCGGCTTCGACCGCCGCCATGACCCGGGCGAGGGGCGTCCGGCGGTAACTCACCAGGTTCATCGTGACCTGCACGAGCCCGCGGCTCGTCAGCGGGACGCCGAGGGCCCGCACGCCGGGCAGGCCGCCCCCCGCCTCCCGGCAGGCCCGCGCGATGTCGCGGGCGAGCCCGAGCGCGTCGCTGTCGAGGACGGCGTTGAAGGCGATCAGGACGGCCCGCGCGCCGATCGCCGTCGCTCCCGCCCGCGGGTGCGGCACGGGCGGGCCCGCGTCCGGCTCCCCGCCGGGAGCGCGCATGCGCTCGGCCAGCTCCTCGAACTGGCCGCGGCGGAGTGCCGCCAGCTCGCGCCGCTCGGGGCGGAGCGCGGCCTCGCCGTAGTAGAAGACGGGCACGCCGAGCTCGCCCGCAAGCGCCGGGCCGAGCGCGTGCGCCGCGCGCACCGCGTCCGCCATGCGCGCACCCCGCAGGGGGACGAACGGGATCACGTCCACGGCCCCGATGCGGGGATGCACGCCCCGATGGGTCCGGAGGTCCAGACGCTCGACGGCGATCCGGGCGAGTGCGAGCGCCGCCGCCCCGGCGGTCGCGGCCGGCCCGACAAAGGTGAAGACCGAGCGGTTGTGGTCGACGTCGGCGTGCACGTCGAGGAGGCGGGCGCCCGCGGCCTCGACGGCCGCCGCGAGCGCCTCGATGAGCGCCCGGTCACGGCCGCTGCTGACGTTCGGGACGCACTCGAGCAGCGGCGCGGTCACGCCGGGCGCGGTCGGCGGGGACGGGGTGCGAAGGCGCCGGCGAAGCTCTCGAGACCGGCCAGGAGCGCCTGCGGCGCCGCCTGCCCGAGGCCGCAGAGCGACGCGAGCCGGATCGTCGTCCCGAGCTCCCGGATCCGCTCCCCGAGTCCCTCCGGGTCTGCGCCCGCCTCGAGCTCGTCCAGGAGTGCCAGCAGGCGCGGGGCCCCCTCGCGGCACGGCGTGCATTTGCCGCACGACTCGGTCGCGTTGAAGGCGAGCAGCGTGCGGATGACCTCGACGACGGAGGCCCCGGCGGGGATCGCGACGACCCCGCCGGTGCCCGGGGACACGCGCCCCTGGGGCTCCATCGGCACGTCGAAGAGCGTCGCGGGAACGATCACGCCCGAGGGGCCACCGACCACCGCGCCCTGAAGCCCCCCGCCGCCGGGCGCGCCGCCACCGATCTCCTCGAGGAGGGCGCGCAGGGTCACGCCCTGCCGCACCTCGACGACCCCGGGACGGGCGAGCGAGCCCGAGAGCCCGAAGAGCTTCGGACCGGGTGCCTTCTGGGTGCCGAGGCCGGCAAACCACCGGCCGCCGCGGGAAACGATCGCCGGGATGGCAGCGAGCGTCTCGACGTTGTTGATCACCGTCGGCTTGCCCCAGAGGCCCGACTCGGTCGGGAACGGCGGGCGCGTGCGCGGCTGGGCGCGCCGGCCCTCGATTGACTCGAGGAGCGCCGTCTCCTCGCCGAGCACGAAGCCGCCGGCGCCGCGGCGGAGCTCGACCGTGCAGGACACCGGCCGACCGAGCATCCGCTCGCCCACGATGCCCGCCGCCTCGGCCTGCGCGGCCGCGCGCCCGAGACGCTCGGCCGAGAGCCCCGCCTCGCCGTGAACGTAAAGGATCACGCGGCTCGCCCCGGTCGCGTAGGCGGCCAGGAGCACCCCCTCCAGCACGAGGTGGGGGTCGGCCTCCATCAGGTGGCGGTCCTTGAAGATCCCCGGCTCGCCCTCCTCGCCATTCAGGACGACGTACTTGGGCTCGCCCGCGGCCTTCCGGCAGGCCTCCCACTTGAGCGCCGTGGGAAAGAAGGCGCCGCCCCGCCCCTGCAAGCCTGACGCCTTCACCTGTTCGATGACCGCCCCGGGCGGGCCGTCGAGGGCCTGGGCGAGGGCGGCGTAGCCCCCGTGGAGGAGCGCGTCGTCGAGGTCGCCGGGATCGATCGCGCCCGCGCGGGCCAGGAGCACCCGCTCCTGACGCGTCCAGAACGGGTGGCGGCCGACCGGCGTGAGCCCGCGCCACCCGGCCTCCGCCCACACGACGCCGGCGATGGGCACGCGCCCGAAGTCGCCGTCGGCGGCGAGGAGCGCGTCGATGAAACCGGCCGCGCGCGCCGGGTCGAGCCGCTCGACGAAGGCCCGCGGCCAGCCGTCCCGCCTCACCTCGCAGGCGGGCGCGGCGTAGCAGCAGCCGCTGCACGCGCCCTCGAGGACCTCGGCCGCGACGCCCCGCGCCGCGAGCGCCCCGCGCAGCGCGTCGACGAGCGGCTCGGCGCCCACCGCCCGCCCGCACGTGCCCGCCTGAACGAGGAGGGAGAGCGGCGGGCGCGCCGCGCGCCGCTCGGCCGCGCGCGCGACGAGCCCGGCGAGGGCGGCGGTCGCCGAGGCGGCCGACCCGGCGGGAGGCGCCGACGGGGGAGGGTTCTCGACGGCATGGGGCGCGCCGAAGTCCCCGAACCAGCGCTCGAGCCCGGGGACGTCGTCCGGAGTGACGCGCCCGCGGTAGCGGCCGTCGACCTCGAGGACAGGCGCCACCGAGCACTCGAAGAAGCAGTCCGCCGTCTCGAGCGTGATCTCGCCGTCGGCGGAGGTGCGGCCGGGCTCGATCCGGTACCGGCGGGCGATGGCGTCGAGCAGGGCCCGCCCGCCGAGGAGGGCGCAGCTCACCCCCGTGCAGGCGCGGACCGCGTGCCGGCCCCGCGGCCCGAGCCGGAATTCGGGGTAATGGGTCGCGACGCCGTAGACCTCGCTGGCCGGTACCCGCAGGTGAGCGCCGGCCGCGGTCAGCGCCTCGGCCGGGAGATAGCCGAGGGCGTGCTGCACCGCTTGGAGCGCGGGCAAGAGCCAGCCGCGCTCGCGCGGGAACTGGCCGAGGATCGACTGGAACTGGCCGGCCGCCTGGCTCATGCGGGCATCGTAGCAGAGCGGTTCGCGGCGCTCGGCGGGGCGCGGCGGGGCCTGGCGGTCCCCGAACGGCCGAGGCGCTCGCCCTGGCTCGGGCGGGTCGACAGGTCGAGCCGGGCTTTCGAGGCCGACGTCGGCGCGCCGACCGCGACCGGGCCGGCAGGCGTCGCCAGGGGGACGTGGCGCGGCGAAGGCATATGATCCACTCAACTCGGCCCGCCGCGCACGACGCGATGGGCGAGACGAGACCGCGGGGGCGCGGGCCGGCTGGCTAGAACAGGCCGACGACGTTGCCGTCGGCGTCGAGGTCGACCTTCCAGGCGTTGGGCTCCGACGGGAGCCCCGGCATCGTGCGCATCTCGCCGAGCAGCGGGTAGAGGAACCCGGCGCCCACCGACGCCCGGACCTCCCGGACGGGCACACGGAAGCCGCGAGGCCGCCCGAGCAGCGTCGGGTCGTGGGAGAGCGAGAGGTGGGTCTTGGCCATACAGACGGCCAGGTTGCCGTAGCCGAGCTCCGTATAGCGCGCGATTTGGGTCTCCGCCGCCGCCGAGTAGTCGACTCCGTCCGCGCCGTACATCGTCCGGGCGATCGCCTCGATCTTCTGCTTGATGGGCAGGTCGAGCGGATAGAGGAAGCGCATGGGCGTGGGCCGCGCGGCGGCCGCCAGCACCGCGTGCGCCAGCTCCTCCGCGCCGGCGCCGCCCTGGGCCCACACCTCGCTCCGGTAGGCGCCGAGGGCGCCCGCGGCGATGGCGCGGGCGCGGACCAGCTCGATCTCGGCGGGGGTGTCGCGGTCGAAGACGTTGATCGCGACCACGAGGGGCAGGCCGAAGGCGTGGACGTTCTCGATCTGCTTGTCGAGGTTGGCGCACCCCGCATCGACCGCCGCCAGGTCCTCGCGCAGGAGCCCGGGGTCGAGCGGCTTGCCGGCGACGACCTTGTAACGACCGCTGTGCATCTTGAGGGCGCGCACCGTGCATACGAGCACCACCGCGTCGGGGGCGCGCCCCGAGATCCGGCACTTGATGTCGACGAACTTCTCGAGCCCCATGTCCGCGCCGAAGCCGCTCTCGGTCACGACGCAGTCGCCGAGCTTGAGGCCGATGAAGTCGGCGAGGACCGAGCTGTTGCCGGTCGCGATGTTACCGAAGGGACCGGCGTGGACGAAGGCCGGGGTGTTCTCGACGGTCTGGAGCAGGGTCGGTTTGATGGCGTCGCGCATGAGCACGGCCATGGCGCCGGCGGCTCGGAGCTGCTCGGCCGTGACCGCCTGGCGCCGGCGGTCGAGGGCGACCACGATCCGCCCCAGGCGCGCGCGCAGGTCCCGGAGGCTCGTGGCGAGCCCGAGGATCGCCATCACCTCCGAGGCGACCGAGATGTCGAAGGCCGCCTCGCGCGGATAGCCGTTCTCCCGCCCGCCGAGGCCGATGACGATCTTGCGGAGGGCGCGGTCGTTGACGTCGACCACGCGGGGCCAGGTGATCGTCAGCGGGTCGATGTCGAGCGGGTTGCCGTGGGTGATCGAGTTGTCCACCATGGCGGCGAGCAGGTTGTGCGCGAGCGAGATCGCGTGGACGTCGCCCGTGAGATGCAGGTTCAGGTCCTCCATGGGCACGACCTGGGCCAGACCGCCGCCCGACGCACCGCCCTTGATGCCGAAGGTCGGGCCGAGCGACGGCTGCCGGATGGTGGCGATCGCCCGGCACCCGATCCGGTTGAGCGCCATCGCGAGCCCGACGGTCGTCGTCGTCTTGCCCTCGCCGAGCGGAGTCGGCGTGATCGAGGTGACGTCGATGTACTTGCCGTCCGGCCGCGAGGCGAGCCGATGGAGGATCGAGAGCGCGACCTTGGCCTTGTAGCGGCCGTAGAGCTCGAGCTCGTCGTCCTCGACGCCGAGGGCCGCCGCGATCTCGGCGATGGGCTTGAGCCGGGCGCGCTGCGCGACCTCCAGGTTCGAGGGCATTCGGAGTCAGCGAAGGGTGGCGGGCCGCGCGGCGGCCGGGACGGCCTCCACCGTGACCGCGCAGACCTTGTACTCGGGGATCTTGGAGACGGGATCGACCGCGGAGTTCGTCAGGAAGTTCGCGGCGGAGTCCGCGAGCTTGACAAACGGCACGAAGACCGCGCCCGGGCGGACCGCGTCTGTGAGCTGGGCGTAGCCCGTGAGCTCGCCGCGCCGCGACGCCACGCGGACCGGGGCGCCGTCGGCAATGCCGAGCCGCTGGGCGTCGGCGGGGTGGATCGCGACCTCCAGGCGCGGCGCCAGCTCGAGCAGGCCGTCGACGCGGCGCGTGAGCGTGCCGCCGTGCCAGTGGTAGAGGAGGCGCCCCGTGTTCAGGACAAACGGGTACTCCCGATCGGGCAGCTCGGCGGCCGGGGCCGTCTCGAGCGCGGGGACGAACCGGCCGCGCCCGCGCGGGAACGACTCCGCGTAGAGGAAGCGCGTGCCCGGATGGTCGGGCGACGGACAGGGCCACTGCAGGCCGCCCTCGCGGTCGAGGCGCGCGTGGGAGAGCCCGCCGAGGACCGGGGTGAGCCGCGCCATCTCGGCGAAGATCTCCGCCGCGCCCCCGTAATCGAACTGCCGGTCGAGGTCCAGGCCGAGCCGCCGGGCGACGCGCTTGGCCAGCTCGCCGGCGATCCACCAGTCCGGGCGCGCCTCGCCGGGCGGCGGGAGGGCCTGCCGCACCCGCTGGACGCGCCGCTCCGAGTTGGTGAAGGTGCCCTCCTTCTCGGCGAACGCGGCCGCGGGGAGGAACACGTGCGCGTGCTCGGCCGTCTCGTGCAGGAACAGGTCCTGGACGACGATCAGGTCGAGCTGGGCCAGGGCCTTCTCGGCGTGGTGGAGGTCGGGCTCCGAGAGGAGCGGGTTCTCGCCGACGACGTACATCGCGCGGATCCGGCCGTCGAGCCAGGCCTCGACCATGTCGGTCACCGTGAGCCCCGGCTCGGCGGGCGGCCGGACGCCCCAGGCCCGCTCGAAGAGGGCCAGCGTCTCCGGCGCGTAGGTCTGGTAGCCGGGCAGGTTGGTCGGGATGCAGCCTGCGTCGCCGCAGCCCTGGACGTTGTTCTGGCCGCGGAGCGGCGAGATGCCGGAGCCGGGCCGACCGAGCTGCCCGGTCACGAGCGAGAGGTTCAGGAGCGCGTGGGCGTTGTGGATGCCGTTCACGTGCTGCGTGATCCCCATCCCCCAGATCAGGCACGAGCCCCCCCACGGCGGGCGCGCGTACCAGCGCGCGGCGCGCGCGATGTCGGGGGCGGGCAGGCCGGTCAGCGCCGCCGCGCGCTCGAGGGTCGCGTCCGCCAGCGACTCCCGCCAGGCCTCGAAGCCCTCCGTGCGCGCGCCGACGAACTCGAGGTTCGCGAGCCCCTCGTCGAGGATCAGCCGCGCCATCGCGTTGAAGAGGGCGGCGTCGGTGCCGGGCCGCGGCTGGAGCCAGAGGTCGGCCTGGTCGCAGAGCTCGATCCGCTTCGGGTTCACGACGACGATCCGCGCGCCGCGCGCCATCGCCCGCCGGAAGCGGACCGCGACGACTGGGTGGTTGGCGGAGGCGTCGGCGCCCACGACCAGGAGGCAGCCCGCCTCCTCGTAATCGACGTACGAGTTCGACGTGGCGCCCGAGCCCATCGACGCGAGCATCGCCTCGACCGACGGCGAATGGCAGAGCCGGGTGCAGTGATCCACGTTGTTCGTGCCCATGACGGCGCGGCAGAACTTCTGGATCACGTAGCCGTCCTCGTTGGTCGCCTTGGCGGAGGCGAGCGCGCCGAACCGGCCACGGTGGCGGGCGAGCCCGGCGGCGGCCGTCTCGAGCGCCTCGTCCCACCCGACCTCGTGCCAGCGGCCCTGGCGCCGGATGAGCGGGCGCGTGACCCGATCGCGCGCGTGGACGAAGCCGGCGCCGAAGCGGCCCTTGACGCAGAGCATCCCCTGGCTCGAGAGGTTCGAGGGGACGTCGTCGGCCATGAGGGACAGGCGGCCGTCCGTCCGAACGGCGAGCTCGAGGCCGCACCCGACGCCGCAGTACGGGCACGTCGTCTCGACCGTCTTCGCCACCGCGACCGGTGCCTCCTTCGGCCGGAGCGCGCCGGTCGGGCAGGTCGCGACGCACTGGCCGCAGGAGGTGCAGACCGACGCGGACATCGGCCCGTCGCCGGCGACGCCGACCCGCATCGCGTGGGCGCGGCCGACAAGCGCGATGGCGCCGATCCGCTGGACGTCGCCGCACGCGACGGTGCAGCGGCCGCAGAGGATGCAGGCCTCGCGGTCCAGGACAAAGAAGGACTTGGAGTCGTCGACGGCAAAGCGGTGGAGCGGGGCGAACGAGGGGCGGCCGACCGCGTGCCGGACGCTCGCGGCGCCGAGCTGCCCGAAGCCCTCGCGGCCGGCGCCCGCGCTCAGCATCGAGCGCGTGAGGTCGAGCACCACCGAGCGGATGCGGACGACCTCGGGGGCGGTCGTGCTCACGACCATCCCCTCGCGCGCCGGGAGGTGACAGGCCGCCGGCGCGCCGCGCTGCCCCTCGACCTGGACGAGGCACGTGCGGCAGGCGCCGAGCGGCGGGCGATCGGGATCCTTGCAGAGCTGGGGCAGCGCGATGCCGAGCCGGTTCACCGCGTCCAGGACGGTTGCCCCGGCGGCGACCTCGGCGGCCTGTCCGTCCACCACGAGCTTCATGTCGCCCTCTGCCCCCTCGGCCGCCGGCGCGGACATCCGATCATAGCAGGAGACCTCCGACGACGCCCCCGGCGACCCGGGGGGCGGACGCGAGCAGGACGGCGCCGACACAGACCTCCCGCGCGGGAGCCTGCCCCGCGCGGGACGCGTCAGGTGAGGATGAACGGGCGCGCCGGGGCGCTCCCGTACGGGTAGCGCGCGAGGACCTCCTCGTTCAGCGTGACGCCCAGGCCCGGCCCCGACGGTACCGGCACGACGCCGTCCCGCGGCTGGATCGGCTCGCGGAGGAGCGGCGCCTCGAGCTCGCCGGTCGGGAACTCGAGCCAGAGGCAGCCCGGCGTCGACGCGATCAGGTGCAGCGTGGCCGCGAGCCCGGGCCCGAAGTAGAAGCTGTGCGGGGCGACCGCGAGATTGGCGGCCTGGGCGAGCGTGCAGATCTTCTTGAACTCGAGCAGGCCGCCCACCTTGGTCATGCTCGGCTGCAGGATGTCCACGGCCCGGTGGGCGATGATGTCGACGAACCCCTGGGCGAGCCCCTCGTTCTCGCCGGCCGCGATCGGGGTCTCGAGCGCGGCGCTCACCTCGGCGAGCCCCCGGTAGTCCTCGGGAGGCCAGACCGGCTCCTCGAACCACGCCAGCCGGTACGGCTCGAACGCGCGGCCCATCCGGATCGCCTCGCGCGGGCTCCACGGGCAGTTGACGTCGAGCATCAGCTCGACCTGCGGCCCGACCGCCTCCCGCGCCACCCGGACCGACTCGACGTCGAGCTGATGGAGCTTGACGGCGGCGAACCCCGCGTCGACCTGGTGCCGGCAGGCGGCCGCGACGTCGGCGGGACCCGGGTACCGGAGCAGGCTCGCGTAGGCGCGGATCTCCCGCGTGTAGCGGCCGCCGAGCAGATCGTGGACGGGCAGGCCGCGCGCCTTGCCCGCGAGGTCCCACAGCGCGATCTCGACCCCGCTCAGCGCGTGGATCGCGATGCCGCGCCGGCCGTAGAGCAGCATCGACCGCTCCATCTTCTCGACCAGGCGCTCGATCTCGGTCGGGTTCTCGCCGACGAGGATGGGGGCCAGGCTCTCCTCGACCACGCTCGCGACGGCCAGGGGCGCGCCGTACGCGAAGCACTCGCCGAGGCCCACGACGCCGTCGTCGGTGGTGAGCGTGACGATGATCTGCTTGCGCATGCCGTCGAGCCACGGCGAGTGCGGCCGCATCGGGCGCAGGGGAATCGACAGCGGGTAGGCTCGCACGGCGGCGATCTTCATCGGCCCGGGGCTCCTTTCGCGGCGGTGTCCGCACTCTAGCCCCCGCCGGGCGGCGCGGTCAACCCGGCCGGGCCCCCGGGCCCGGCATCCGGGTATACTCGGGGGCGTGCCGGCTCACCCGCGACCCGAGGGATCACCGTCAACGAGGTGGCGCATGCGGACTCTTCCCGTGGTCCCGCTGGTCGTCGTCGTCCTCCTCCTGGGCTCCCTCGCCGCGGCGCAGGCGCGCCCGCTCGCCTTCGTGACGAACGAGAAGTCCAACGACGTCACCGTGATCGACGTGCTGACCGCGAAGGTCGTGAAGACGATCCCGGTAGGCCAGCGCCCGCGCGGGATCTCGGCGAGCCCGGACGGCACGCAGGTCTACGTGTCGAACAGCAACTCCAACAGCCTGACCGTCATCGACGCGCGGACGCTCGCGGTGGTGAAGACCGTGCCCGCCGGCGAGGACCCGGAGGGCCTCACGCACAGCCTGGACGGCAAGTTCCTCTACGTGGTGAACGAGAACGAGCTGGCCGCGACGATCATCGAGCTGCCGGCGCTCGCGGTGGTGAAGAAGGTTCAGGTCGGCACCGAGCCCGAGACGGCCGTCCTCTCCCCCGACGGCCGATGGGTTACCGTCTCCAACGAGACGTCGAACGACATCTACGTGATCGACACCGCCACCAACGCCGTGGTCAAGCGGATCGAGGTGCCCAAGAACCCGCGCGGCATGCGCTTCACCGCCGACGGCACGCGCCTGTTCGTGTGCAGCGAGGCCGCGAACACGCTCTCCGTCATCGACGTCGCCACCTGGACCCTGAGCCGGTCCGTCGAGACCGGGGGACTGCGTCCGGTCGACGCGCGGCTCTCGCTCGACGGCAGGCGGCTCTTCGTATCCCACGGCGGGTCCGGCGAGGTGCGGGTGTTCAACGCGGACTCGCTCGCGCTCCTCCGGACGATCCCGGTCGGCCCCCGCGCGTGGTGGACGGCGCTGAGCCCATCCGGCGAGTACCTCTACGTGACGGTGGGACGCCAGAACGAAGTCGCGGTCATCAACACCCAGTCGGACTCGGTCGTCGATCGGATCAAGGTCGGCACCCTTCCCTGGGGCATCACGATCGCCGACGTCCCCTGACCGCCCGGCCCGCGGCCGGCGGCGGACCGCGCCCGACCCGCGGCGCCCTTTGATTCCGCGCCTCCACCTGCTACTATCCCCTCGTTCGACGCCGGACCGCGAGGTGCCGCACTGCGAATCGCCGCCGAAACGCGCCGGATTCTCCTGATCATCGCCCTCGCCGTCGGGGTGCTCGCGGTCGGCCTCGTCCCGCTCTGCTTCTTCACCGTCGGCGCCGGCGAGGTTGTCGTCGTCACCCAGTTCGGGGACCCGGTGCGCGTGGAGACGACGCCCGGCCTGAAGCTCAAGTACCCGTCGCCGGTGCAGAGCGTGACCAGGCTCGACCGGCGGCTCTTCGTCCTCGTGCCGCCCCCGCGCGAGTTCCTGACCCTCGGCAAGAAGAGCATCGTCGCCTCCGGCTTCATCGTGTGGCGGATCGCCGACCCGCGCCGATTCATGCAGACCGTGTTCGACCGGAGCGGTGCCGAGTCCCGGCTCGGCGACATCCTGTTCGCGGAGCTCGGCGCGGCGCTCGGCGGCGCGCCGTTCTCCGCCTTCGTCTCGATTGCGCCCGGCGAGTACCGGGCCGAGGAGGTCCTCGCCGCCGCCACCCGCGAGTACCGCGCGGTCGCGCAGCGCGACTACGGCATCGACGTGGTCGACGTCCGCCTGCGCCGGCTCGACTTCCCCGCGCAGAACCGGGAGAGCGTCTTCAACCGGATGAAGTCCGAACGCGTCCGGATCAGCATGGGGTACCGCTCCGAGGGCGAGGAAGAGGGGCTCAAGATCCGGGCCGCCGCCGAGAAGATGAAGAGCGGGATCCTCGCCGAGGCCTACAAGCTCGCGCAGACGTCCCGGGGGGAGGGCGAGGCGCGGGCCGCTCGGATCTACGCCGAGAGCCTCTCCAGCGCGCCCGAGTTCTACCGATTCGTGCGCTCGATCGAGGCGGTGCGGAAGGCGGTCGACAGGGACACGACGCTCGTGCTGCCCCTGGACTCGGAGCTCTTCCGGCTCCTGCGGGACAGCCAGTTCTACTTCCCGGAGCGGTGAGCTCTGCCCTCGGAGCAGGAGGAGGTGAAGTCGGGTCGGCTTGGGAGAGGTGCCAACGATGTCCACTCTGACGGTTTTTGAGGAGCCCCGCATGTTCGACGCACGCACGCTGAAGCTCGTGGCCCTGCTGCTGGCGGCGCCGGCCCTGGCCGTGCTGGCGCTGGCGATCCCGGTCGCGGCGAAGACGATCACGTATCAGCCGCAGACCGTGTACTTCACCTACTGCTACGCCCACCCGCCCGCCGCGCGCATCGCCTCCGGCGACTCGGTGGTCACCAGCACCCGCGACGCGTCCAACGACGCGTTCCTGCCCACCGATACGACGCTCGCCCCCAAGATCGACCTCACCAAGGTGAACCCGCAGACCGGCCCCTTCTACGTGGAGGGCGCCGAGCCCGGCGACACGCTGAAGGTGCACATCGACCGGATCGGCCTCAACCGTGACTGGGGCTGGGGGGGCGCGATCCCCTACTTCGGCGCCCTCGCGCCCGAGTACAAGACCATGATGCTGACCCCCCCCGTCGACGACCACCTGTTCATCTGGCGCCTGGACAAATCGCGAATGGTCGGCACGCTCAACATGCCCAAGAGCAAGATCGGCAAGGTGGAGATCCCGCTCCGGCCGTTCTTCGGCACCATCGGCACCGCCCCCAAAGGCAAGGAGTGCATCAGCTCGCTGGTGCCGGGTCCGCACGGGGCCAACATGGACTTCAACGAGGTCGTCCAGGGCGTCACGATGTACTTCCCCGTGTTCGAGCGGGGCGCGCTGTTCATGCTGGGCGACGGCCACGCGGCCCAGGGCGACGGCGAGGTGATGGGCGCCGCCGTCGAGACGTCGTTCGACGTCCAGTTCACGGTCGAGGTCATCAAGGGCAAGGCGATCGACTGGCCCCGCCTCGAGAACGACCGCTACGTCATGTCGATCGGCAGCACTCGCCCGCTGATGGACGCCCTCCGCCTCGCCTGCGCGAGCCTCGTCAATTGGCTCGTGACCGATTACGGCTACGACAAGATGGAGGCCTACCAGCTCATCGGGCAGCAGGCCGAGATCGAGATCGCGAACGTGGTGGACCCGGAGTACTCGGTCGCGTGCGCCCTCGACAAGAGGTACCTGCCCCGGTAGCGTCACGTGTCCGTGACCACCGTCCCGGGGATCGGCCGCGCGCCGGCCGGTCCCCGGGCCCCGCAGCAGGCGGAGACAGCCCGGTGATCGATTTCCTCCTCCAGGTCGGCTGGGAGACCTGGTCCATCTTCAAGGAAGCCTCGCTCTTCCTGCTCTTCGGCTTCGCCGTCGCGGGCGTGCTCGCCGTCCTCGTGCCGTCGCGCGTCTTCATGCGCTTCCTCGGCACCGGCCGGGTCAAGTCCGTGCTCTGGGCGTCGATCATCGGAGTGCCGGTTCCCCTCTGTTCCTGCGGCGTGCTCCCAACCGCGCTCGGGCTCGTGCGGCAGGGCGCCAGCAAGGGCGCCACCGTCGCGTTCCTCATCGCCACGCCCGAGACCGGCGTCGACTCGATCGCGATGAGCTGGGCCCTCATGGATCCCCTCATCACCGCCGCCCGCCCGCTCGTCGCGATCGTCACGGCGATCGTGGCGGGGCTCGCCACGAACCTGGGGGCCCCGGCGCGGGAGGGTCCCGAGCCCGAGGCCGGGCTCCCGGGGCCGGCAGAGCCCCACGGGCGCCCGCCCGTGGACGAGCAGGCGCCGCTCCGCGCGTGGCTCGCCCGCGGGCGGCAGATCGCCACCTACGCCTTCCGCGACCTCTTCGACGAGACCGCGCACTGGCTCGCCCTCGGCGTCGGCCTGTCGGCGCTCGTCGCGGTCCTGCTCCCGTCCGCGGTGATCGAGCGCTACCTCGGCGGCGGGCTCGGCACGATGCTGCTGATGTTCCTGCTCGGGATCCCGATCTACACGTGCGCGTCGGCGTCGACGCCGGTCGCGGCGGCGCTCGTGCTGAAGGGCCTGAGCCCGGGTGCCGCGCTCGTGTTCCTCCTCTCGGGCCCCGCCACCAACCTGGGCGCGCTCGTCGTGCTCCTGAAGTTCCTGGGGCGCCGGGTGATGCTGATCTACCTGACGACCGTCGCGATCCTGAGCCTCGGCGCCGGGTACGCCCTCGACTGGATCTACCGGAGCCGGCAACTGAACGCCACCGCGAGCTTCGGGCGGGCCGCCCAGTACATTCCCGACTGGGTCAACGTCGCCGCGGCGCTCGTCATGATCGGCCTCCTGCTCGTGAGCCTCTGGCGGACCCCCGTGCCCGCGGAGTGGATCCGGCTGCGCGACTGGGCGGCGGTCCTGACGGGCGTGGGGGTGACGGCCAAGCGCCTCCGGGGCGCCGCCGCGGTCGCGCTGGGCGCCCTCTATCTCGGGAGCGGCTTCTACACGGTGGGGGTGGGCGAGGTCGGGCTCCGGACGCGCTTCGGCCGCATCGTCGACCCGGCCGTCTCGCCCGGCCTGCATTATCGGCTTCCGTGGCCAATCGAGGGCCACCGGATCGTCGAGAGCGCCCGGGTCCGGCGGATCGAGGTCGGGTTCCGGACGGCGCGGCCGGCCAAGGTCGAGAGCCCGCTCGTGATGCCCGCCGGCGGCCACCCCGGCTTCTGGTACCAGCGGGAGAAGATCCCCGAGGAGTCGTTCCTCCTCACCGGCGACGAGAACATCATCGACATCGCCTTCACGGTGCAGTACGCGGTGCGAGACCCCGTGGTCTTCGCCTATCAGGTCGCGGAGCCCGAGGAGCTCGTGCGGAGCGTGGCGATCTCGGTGCTGCGCTCGATCGTCGCGACCACGACCGTCGACGCCATCTACACGTCGGCGCGGGACGAGGTCGAGCGCCGCGCGATCGCCGGCGTCCAGGCGCTCCTGGACGCCTACGGGGCCGGCGTCCAGCTGGTGTCGGTGAACCTCCTGAGCGTGCACGCCCCCGAGGAGGTGCACGCGGCGTTCCGCGACGTGGCGAGCGCCCACGAGGACAAGCTCCTCATCATCAACCGCGCGACGACGTTCGCCGAGGAGGGCGTGAACCTCGCTCAGGGTGACGCCGCCGCGATGATCGAGTCGGCCCGGGCCTTCAAGGCCCAGCGGATCATGGAGGCCGAGGGCGACGCGCTCGCCTTCACCCTCCGCGAGAAAGCCTACCGCCGCGCGCCGGAGCTCACCCGCTTCCGCCTGTACGTGGAGGCGCTGGAAGAGATCTTGCCGGGCACCCAGAAGATCCTGCGGCCCGGGCGGGCCGACGTGAAGGACTTCGACCTCTGGCTGCTCCAGCCGCTCGGCCGGCGGAACCCGTGAGGGCCTTCGTCCGGACCGGCCTGGTCGTGGGCGCCCTCCTGCTGGGCCTCGCCCTCCTGTCCTGCTTCGTCGTCGTCGACGTGACCGAGTACGGGGTGTTTCTGCGCTTTGGCCGGGTGGCGGGCGTCGCCCGGGCGCCGGGCCTCTACCTCAAACGCCCGTACCCCTTCGAGCGGGTGCTCCGCCTCGACAAGCGGCTCTTGACCTTCAAGCCCGCCACCGCCGAGTTCCTGAGCGAGGACAAGAAGAACCTGGTGCTCCACACCCTGGTGACGTGGCGGATCGCGGACCCCGCGCGGTTCCTCGCGACGGTCGGGACGCGACCGGTCGCCCAGGAGCGGTTGGGCGACGTCGTGCTGACGACGGTCGGCGCCGTCGTCGGCGGCGCCCCATCGTCCGCCCTGATCTCGCTCGACGGCCACGAGTCCGAGTTCGAGCGGGTCATGCGGCGGATCGTCGGCCAGGCGCAGGCCGAGGCGCTCACGGCGTACGGCATCGACCTCGTGGACGTGCGGCTCCGCCAGCTGAGCCTCCCCGAGCAAAACCGCGCCAACGTCTTCGCCCGGATGCAGGCGGAGCGGGGACGGATCGCGATGAAGTACCGCTCCGAAGGGGAGCGCGAGTTCAAGAAGGTCGTCGCCGAGGCCGACCGCGAGAAGGTACAGGTCACGGCCGAGGCCTATCGCGAAGCCGAACGCAGCAAGGCCGAGGGGGACGCCGAGGCCGCGCGGATCTACGCCGAGGCCTTCGGCCGGAATCCGCAGCTCTACAAGTTCCGGCGCACCCTCCAGGTCTACGAGAAGATCCTCGACGCCAACACCACGCTGTTCCTGCCGGCAGACGCGGACATTCTCCAGCTCCTCGGCGCCGAGCGGAAGCCGGCGGCGAGGTAGCCGATGGACCTCGAGCGAGACGGGCCGACGACCGAGGGGGGCGGATGGGTCTCCCGCGCCCGGGCCCGGCCCCTGCCGACCCTCCGCCCGGCGCAGTGGCTCGGCGGCATCCTGGTGGTCGCCCTCGCGGCGTACGTCCTGTCCGGCGTCTTCACGGTGGCGGCGGACGAGCAGGCGGTGGTGCGGCGGTTCGGCCGCGTTACCGGGCGGCTCGGGCCCGGCCCCT
>WNFT01000184.1_pt1 | contig 48144 bp, 36 predicted proteins | sample 5400191 | NCBI WGS metagenome assembly WNFT01 (sample SAMN13153359, study PRJNA577476) | soil metagenome | isolation source: 80 cm saprolite under Madrone tree | place: USA:California | collected 2016-06-14 | reverse complement strand
CTGGGGTGGGCAAAGCGTATTCCCGTTTTGGCAAGGCAGACCTGTCCAAAGATAGGTCGCCAATGAACAGCCGCGGAGCGGCGACAGAGTGTAGCCCCGGGCGCGAGCCCGGGGTTTTCTTTCGACACGATCTCAGCCCCAGAGGGGCGAAAGAGTCTTTCGGAGTCTTTCGCCCCTTCGGGGCTGCGTTCCCGAACGACACCTACCCCGGGCTTGCGCCCGGGGCTACACTCTGTCGCCGCTCCGCGGCTGAATACAGCACAGGTTTTAGCCCGAGCTCACTCCGGAAGTTTCCTCGACCGCAATCACAACTTGGACAGATCTGCCGTTGCAAGGAGGGAATGCGCTTTGCCTCACCACACTAGCATTCGCATACCCATGCAAAAAATTTTCTCGATCATCATTGCAACACTACTTTTCGTTGTTCCTGTCTGCGCGGCGGACATCAACGTGGTTACGTCCGGAGCGTTCACTGCGGCTTACACGTCATGGCCTGCGGTCCTCGGATGTCAAGTCCGGCACGCTGGACGGCGGCTTGCGATGATGGGTCGCCTGCTCGTACGCGTAAGCAAGCTTGATTAATGTGCCATCGCTGTATTGCCGGCCCTGGAATGTGATTCCGGTCGGCAGGCCATCGCTGGTAAACCCGGCCGGAACCGTGATCGTCGGCACGAATGCGAGGAACGTGCTCATTGTCGGAACGCCGGGATTGGGAGCGTCCGGGCCGCTGCTGAGTAACTGCGGTTGAAGTTCGATGGATTTGTAGACGATAGCGTCGATGCGATTATCGGCCATGACCTTCAGCACGTTGAACATCAACTCTTCCCGAGCCTGCAGATGCTCGTAGTACTTTCGCTCGTCGATGGGGTCGACGATTGTCTTTCCTCGCATTAAGACCTTGTCGTAGCCCGGCTGCCTGGCAATGTCCTGACGTGTGTGGAAGGGCGCGTTTGGCGACTTCAGGTACAACCTGGCGGCCTCGTCCAGGTAAGGACCCTCCGTTCGCTTCGCCATCAATGCCCGCGCGTTCGGAATGACAATCGGATCGACAAGTTCCGCACCCGCAGCCTTGAGCTCCTCAATGGCCTTATTGAATACCTCACCGACTTTCTTGAAGTCGTCTGAATTGGGATCACCACCGCCGATCGCCTCGCGCAGAATGCCGAGCCGCGCACCTTTCAGGCCATTCTTATCGAGAAAACTCGTGAAATTCGGCGGAATGTTTCCGTAAGGAGCCGCCGTCAACGGATCCTCAGGATCGTAGCCCACCATGACTTCAAGCAGGCGCGCGAGGTCGGTGACTGTGCGCGCCATCGGACCGAGCGATGTATGGAGGGCGGGCCAGCCGTCCCACATGCCGGTTCGACTTACAAAGCCGGCCGAAGGATGCATGCCGGCGAGGCTGTTCCATGTCGATGGCCGCCGGATAGAAGCAGAACCTTCTTCGCCAACTCCAACCGTTGCAAAGTTCGATGCGAGCCCGGCCCCCGTTCCACCCGACGAACCGCCCGGCGTACGATCGAGCGAATACGGATTCCTCGTCGCTCCAAACAACGAGCCGAATGCATTCCCTCCCCCGAACTCGCCCAGCGTCGTCTTGCCCATAATGATTGCGCCGGCCTTTCTCAGCTTCCCGATCGCGAACGCATCGCGCTCCGGGTAATAGTCCTTCATCAGGATGGAGCCCAGCGTCGTGGGAAATCCCGCCGCGTCAACCTGATCTTTGATGATGATCGGAATCCCGTGAAGCGGGCCCACAAAGCCGGACTGCTTGAATGCGGCATCCAGTTTATCGGCTTCCTCAAGCGCCTTCTTATTCAGCGTAATAATGGAATTGATCGCCGGACCCTTTTGGTCGTAGGCCTCGATCCGCTCCAGATACATCTGAACCAATTGCCTGGCCGTGAGCTGCCCAGACTTGTAAGCCGCATGGATCTCCTCAATTGTCGTCTCCATAATGTTGAACGGCTTCGCTTCCGTCTGGTTCTGTGTCGTACTGCTACACGATGATGGTAGGAACAGCAGCAACACGAGTAGTACGAACAGGCTTGTACGGCGCATGGAAATCTCCTTCGTATTCGCGTCGATCTTTTTGACGTATATCATCCGTGAAGAAACTCGAGGAGCAACCGGCTGACGGCCTCGTGTTGCTCCTGCTGCACCCAGTGTCCGGCTCCATCCAAAAAATGAACGCCACGCATTTGGGTGCAGGCCTTCGTCCTCATGATCTCGACGGCGCCAGCGCGCTGATAGGGGCCCCAATCACTTTTCCCCGCGATGAACGCCGATGGAACATCGATGGTACGGCCGGAAAACAGCTGAAGCTCGGCGGAGTACCTGGGATCTCGATTGACGCGATAAGAGTTCAGGCCGCCCTGGAATCCGGTCCTCCCATACTCCGCGCTGTACACGCGCAATTCTTCTTCAGGAAGCCACTTGCATGCCGCCGTTGCCGATGCGGAAGGCATTTCCGGCGACACGGTCTCCGCCATGCCTTTGTTCAGGTCCATCACGTAGTAGCGCGGAAGCCTGGCCATTTCGCCGGCGGTGTTGGCCGTGAGTGGAAAGGGCTTGTTCTCTTTCCAGTCCGCGCTCTTGAAGTGATAGTAAGCGCGCAGGAAATTATGGATACCCTGCGGAGGGTGCCACATGTTCTCGTTCGCCGGACGCGTCGTATAGTACGTCTGGTAGTACTTGCGCGGGACGGGCAACTTCGCCAGGTCATCATCGATGCCGGCGCCGGCCGAAGCGCTGGGTTTCGGCGCATCGTTGGCGGTGTTGAATGCCAGCGATGGCGCTCCTGCAAACGGAGCGCTCATCAGCACCACCGATCGGAAAACATCAGGCCGCGCGAGCGCGCACCAGCCCGCGACTCCGGAGCCGTGATCGTGGCCGACCACGGCAACAACGGAGCGATAGCCGATCGCAGACACCAGCCCGAGCATATCTCTCACCTTGTTGAGAAGCGTGAACGGCGCAAGATCGTCATCGAAAGTCACGTCCGTACCGCCGCTGCGTCCGTAACCGCGAAGGTCCGGTGCGATGACGTGAAAGCCCGCGCGCGCGAGCGGCGGAATCACCCTTCTCCAGCTATAAGCGAGTTCCGGAAACCCGTGGACGAGCAAGACGCATGGCCGCGCGGCACTTTCGAATCCTGCCTCCAGTATGTGCTGGGTGATGCCGTTGACATTGATGAAGCGCGAACGGATACCGCCGGGAAGCGTCGTCCCGCCGTAGGCTACATCTCTGTTTGCTTGAGCCGTAACGCGCACGGCTCCAGCAAAACTGATAGGCATGGCCGCAAGTGCTCGAAGAACTTGACGCCGTGTCATCGTTCCCTCCAATTGATTTCGGGTTGCTCGTCGTATTCTATGACTCCAGGCAGCCGACTGCCACTCGGTAGTGTCCTAATTCGGGGACAGACGTATAAATCACCTAATTAGCGTTCAAGGTTACTTTACTTGCTAATTAGGTGATTTATACGTCTGTCCCCGAATTAGGACACTGCCCCGCACTCAGCAGGCGTGCTAGCATTACTTGCAACACAGAGATCCAGGGGAAAAGACTATGCGTAATTCAAAATGGAATATCACTGGCGCGCTGGCTATCCTGGCCTTCATAAGCGCTGCCGATGCGCAGACTGTGCGGCCTGCCCCGGATTCGATCGAAGCTCATCTTGCGGCCGGCAAGAACGCCGCAGGGGGCCGCGACGACACCCCTGATTTCTACGGCCTGGTCACCGCCATCTGCGTCGCGCCGCTGAACGGCGCTCCTCGGCCAGACGCTCCAGCGCCTACGATGAACCCCAATCGGGCAAGCACGTACCTCGAGCCGAAAAAGGCTTTCGACGACCTGTATTGGATGGGCACGCCTTCCCGTTCGACCTGGGCTCTAACCACCAGCGACGGAATCATTCTGTACGACACACAGGGCGTGTATGACGCGGAGGACCTCATTGTCGGCAGCCTGAAAAAGCTTGGCCTCGATCCCACCAGGGTGAAATACGTCATTGTTTCCCATGCCCATCTAAACGAAGTCGGCGGCGCGAAGCTGATGCAAGAACGCTATGGTGCGCATATTGTCATGGGAGCGGGCGATTGGGATCTGGTCGACCAATCCGTCAACGGTTTTCCGAAGGGAAAGCCGAAGCGTGACATTGTCGCCACGGACGGCATGAAGATCACGCTCGGCGGCCGAACGGTTACCATTTATCTGACGCCCGGCCACACGCCTGGGGCGATTTCCGGAATCTTCCAGGTGCATGACCACGGCAAGCCGCTGACCGTCGCTTATTCAGGCGGTACCGAATTCAATTTCGAGAACGACGTGCCGCATTTTGACAGCTACCTCGCTTCGGTGCGGAGATTTGCAGCCGTCGCGGCCGCCGCCGGTGCCACCATTATCATGGGAAATCAGTCTCAGTTTGACAGTGCGGCTCCCAAGCTCAGGATGCTGGCCGATCGGCGGCCCGGCGAGGCGCATCCCCTCGACGTCGGCGCGGCTGCCGTGACGCGCTATTTCAAAATTGAAAATGAGTGCGCGCAAGCGGTGCGCCTCAAGCTGCTCGCCCAGCAGCACGATGCCGCTCAACCGCGTCGGTAGCCTCTGCTGCCGTATCGCGGACACCGTCGCGGTCTAAGCAGAAGCAGGTCGATGCCCCCGAAGGAAGGAACGTATCTGGCGTACCGCCAGGGGAATCCGCTCCTTGGGCTCCTTCCACGGGTACATGCTCACTTCGGCCTTCGGCGCGAGCATCGCGGCCTCGATCGCGACGGCGTACGGATGCGCCGGGACATCGTCCGGCAGGATCAGTACGGGCGTCTGGCAATTGCGCACGAAATCGCGCGTCACGGTAAAAACGAAGTCGGGGTTGGTGCGATACATCCTGGTCAGATATTTCTCGACCATCTCCATGGTGATCTCGGGCCGGCGTTTGACCAATTCCGGACCCCAGCCGGTCATGCTGCCGTCGTAGAGGAATGTAGGCATCTCCGGACGGAACCCGACGGGCTGCGCCAGCACGGCGGCGACAACACGATCAGGTGCGCGCTTGAGGAGGTTCCAGATAAAGGGGCCACCGATGCAGAAGCCCATCACCATGAATTTGTTGATGCCCAGGTGATCCATCAGGCCGAGTTGGTCATCCGCATGTGTATCCCACGGCCGGTCGATCTCAAGCGGGCCGCTGGACTGGCCGGTATTGGCGTTGCGCAGGTCCGCCGCGATGCAGCGGTACTCTCCCTTGAACTCCTCGATCGCGTTAAAGGGCCCGGTGCGTAAGCCGGAGATCACCGAGTTCAATCCCCCGCCGGCAATGAGCAACAACGGGAAGCCGGAACCGGCCTCTTCATAGTGGATGCGAACGGGGCCCTTTTCATAGAAAGTCGCGGCAGCGTCCCCACTACCTCTGGGTCGTTGCGCCAACGCACCTGTTGCGCCGGCCGCCATCGCAACGGCGCCCGTGATCAGAAGGTTGCGTCTAGTCGTATCCATTTGTCCCCCCTTTTGATGAGTACAGTCGATACAACAACGTGGCCATAACCACGTGCAGCGGGTCCGAGTATAGTCGACCGAAAGGCGCTCTGACAGATATTTCAAAGGCTGCTAGCGGCCGAATATCAGCAGGGTAAACGATCCGGGATCGTACTTGAGCGCTCCGCGCCGCGGGACCGCATCGAAAAAGTCGATGGCCTCCTGCCGGGTGTGAATGAGCGGAGAGGTCGATGCCACGCTATAGATGTTGTGGTTCTTCGTGTCCAGCGCCATGGTGCGGTTGAAAAGCGGCGTCTCGATGGTCTGGACGACGGTGTACTTGTCGGGCGAATCCTGATGCGCCACGGTGAGCGTGCCGTCGCCCGACGCAGTGAACACCAGGCCGGTGCCCGGGTCAAAACGGTTCGCGTCGGTCAGCATCCCGGTCGGTATCGTGGCGACGATTTTCCCATTCGCGTAATCCAGCACCCCGGTCATCCCGTTGCGGCACCCCGCAAAGAGCCTCTTGTGCTTGACATCGATGGCCAGCCCATGCGGCAAATTGCACGGCGCAATCGACCACGAGTCCAGAACCTTGAGCTGCTTCGAATCGAACGCAGTAATTTGGTTCTTATCGATCAGGTCCACGTAGACGTGTCCCTGGCCGTCCGCCTGACCGGCTTCGGGCTGACCTCCCAGATCGATGAAGCCCACCGCCTCCCCGGTTTGTGCGCCGATCGCCGTCGCACCTTTGTTGCGCGGATTGAATACGAAGACGCGCTTCGATGCCGCGTCGTAGAGCAGGTAGTCGGGATTGCGTTCCTGAGCCGGTTTGACTTCTTTGATCACTTTCAGCGTTTCCGGATCGAACATCGTCACCCAGCCGCCCTGGCCGATCGTGAAGCCGTGCTTGAACTCGGGAGCGAAGACCAATCCTTTGGATCCGTGCGGTATGGGGATGGTTCCGAGATCCTTGCCGCTCGCATCCACGACGTTGATGAACACGTCGCGGGGGATGAACACGCGATGCGTATTCTGTGAGTCTACCTCGAAGTAGTCCCAGCCGCCCTCTCCACTCAGAACAACCTTCTTCAATAGGTGATAACCGGGAGATTGGGGCATAGCTGCTCGTACCACCAGCACCCCGCCCAACAGCACACCCGCAAACAAGGCGGATGCTACAAACACCTGCCAACGTGCTCGCTTCACAAGACACCTCCAGTTGATTCGCTCGGCCAGAAACAGCCCTCGACCCGTGAAATCAGAAGACGTACTTTAGCGCCATCTGCATGGTTCGCCCATCAGCGGCGGACAGTATCCGACCGAAAGTGGAGTTCGTCAGAGTCGAGTCCGGATTACCAGGATTCACATGGTTCGGCACGTTGAAGGCTTCGGCTCGGAACTGTACCGACTGCTTTTCCCCTATCTTGAACGTTCTTGTTATGCCCATGTCGATGTTGATACTTCCCGGACCAAGAATATTCATAGCGCCGAGAGTCCCATACGTCCCCAATGCCGGCTGCACAAAGGCTGAGGGATTCAGCCAGGACTCCATAGTCCTGGTGGCGGCATACGGTGAAGAAAGCACCTGATTCGGCCTTTGACCGCCTTCTCCCGTCAGACGATTATCCAGGCCCGATGCAACGGTTAAATAGGAACCCGAAAGGATACGGACAATGCCGGATACCTGCCAGCCCGTAGCGAGAGCCCTCATCGCCCGGTTGGAAAATTGCGGTGTTTCATAGACCGACGAGAAATTGAAGTTGTGACGCCGGTCTAATTCGCAATTTCCACGGTTCGCCCGCCGGCGCTCTGCAACAGACCCGGCAGCGACGTCCACCGTTATGCCGTCATCAATACAGTGCGAGAGTGTGTAATTCGCAAGCAGCGTCACACCTTTAGATTTCCGTTTCTGCACTGAAAGCACCATTCCGTTGAAGCTGCGCGTTCCTCCATCGGAGGCAGTCGCGATACTGCCAAAGTACTGTCCCTGAACGGGATTCTGCAAATAAAGCACGCGCCGCTGAGTGGTGTTGGAAGTGGTGGAACACGGGCTATAGGTGACGCCGTTGATCGTGCAGCTGGCGCCGGGAATGTAAACAGCGGGATTGCCCTGGTAGCCTACGCTCTCGTGGATTCCGCTGTTGCCGAGATAGCTTCCCGACACAAGCCAATCCGAACCAACCTGCCGCTGCATGCTCAGGTTCCACTGGTGGATATACGCCTTTTTCAAGCCCTGGGGAAACGTGGTGTAGCCACTCTGGAAAAAAGTCATGTTTGGGCTGATCGTAAGCGGGAAAGGATTTCCTCCGGGATAACCCAGCCACGGATCGTCGAGACCACCAACCGGATTTGGAAGGGTAACAGTAGCGCCATTGGGCGGTGAGTTCTGAAAACCGCCATACCGGTCAAAATGCGGATAGTCAAAAAACAGCCCGTACGCCCCTCGCACCACCATCAGACCATTACCTTTCGGATCCCACGCCAGTCCTAAACGCGGTCCGAAATGCATCCATGAGCGGTCCTCTAACGCGTTGTTAGTGCGTCCGCCTGGATCACCGGGGAACAGGATTCCGGCGGGAGCGTTCTTGAATACCGTACTATGAACGCCCTGGTCGAACGCTGTCTTGTCGAAAATCCCGGCTGGAGGCCCCAATTTGGAGGGCGGTAGATAGGGTTCCCAGCGAACACCAGGACTTACCGTCAGGTGGGAGGTGGCCTTCCAGGTATCCTGCAGATAAAGGCCGGTATAGTTTCTGCGCAGATAGTACGTAGCAACGGCGCCATCTATAAACGTAGACGGCCTTCCCAACATGAAATCGCCCAGCGACAATCCAGAATTCTGAGCGCCGAATAGCATCTGACCGGGAGCGTTTGTACCCGAGAGCCAGTTCGACATGGAATGGATATAGTTGACTCCAAGTCCAATCTGGTGTGCTCCGTGCAACCAACTAATATCCTCAGCAAGCTGGTACGCCGTCGAGTTGGTTACCCCGGGATTGTGCATGGCTGCGCCACCTGGCCCGGTGCTAAATGCGCCCGAGACAATCAAGACCACAATCTTTCCCCAATTCGGCGGGTAGTAAAAGTTCTTCACTCCCATGTCATTCCAAGTGAAAAGAGGAGTCTTCGGATACTTCTCGTTGAGCGTTCGGAGCACCGTTGCGTGGAACGAACTCACGACTGAGGGACCGAGCAGATAGGTGTCGCCCAGAACAAAGGAGTGATAACGCCGAGTAAAATCCGGTTGGCCCATCGAGAACCACGTCTTGCCATCGTAATCACTTGGGCTGTCCAGGCGGGCCAGCTCATATCGTCCGAACAGCGAGTTCTTTTGGCTCTGCTGGAAATCCACTCTACCCATGATGATCTGCTCGTTATAGTTATTTTTCCGAGCGAATTGGACTTTGCCGCATGGGTCGACCGTGACGGGATTCAATTTCACTACGTTCAATGCCACCGGCGAGAACAGCGCTGGATTGATCTGATTGTTGACGAAGGGCGCCTTGAGGGTGATCTGCCGGCCGTTATTGCACTGCGGTGAAGTTATGGTCGTCCAGTCACCGGCAAGCATCTGTGGCGTTGGAATGAAATTAATGATCGAGGCCGGCTGCGAGCGTACAAGAGTGGCCTGGTCGCCACCGAAGAAAAACAGTTTGTTCTTTATGATCGGTCCACCCAGCACGCCGCCAAACTGGTTGCGTTTCAGACCGTCTCTCTCCAATGCGAAAGTATTGCGCGCATTGAAGACCCTGTTTCGTACATATTCAAAGAGATCGCCGTGAAACTCGTTGGTACCCGATTTCGTGATCGCATTGACGGCGCCTCCCGAGTGCTGCCCGTACTGCGCCGGCACTGAACTGGTTTCTACCTTGAACTCCTGCAGCGCATCCGGAAAAGGCAGCGGGAAATTGAAATTGGTGTATGGATCGTTATGCGATGCCCCGTCCAACAGGTATGTCAGACCATTGTTCAATCCGCCAGCAACGGAAATGATATCGGTGGGGTATCCTCGGTTTGTACCAAACACTCCTCCACCGACGGCGTTACCTGAAATAACAATCAATTGCTGCACATTGCGTGCGTTGAGCGGCAACTCCAGCACACGCACATTGTCAATCACCTGGCCGATACCAGTCGACCGCGTTTCAACCAGTGCCGCATTCGCTTCAACCTCAACCGTCTCGGCCACTTGACCGATTTCCATGCCAATGTTGATCACTGGAGTGCTGCCGACCTGCAGTACGATTCCCGTTTGTACAAAAGTCCGGAAGCCTGAAAGCGCCGCTTCCAACTTGTACGGACCGACCGGCAGATCCGTCAGTGTATATAATCCCACCTCATTGGTCACTGCGCTCCGCGCAAGCCCCGTAGCGGTTTGTGTCGCTGTCACCTGGACTCCAGGCAATAGCGCACCGGTTTGATCTTTTACTGTGCCATTGATCTGGGCCGTCGCTTGAGCCCAAGCCGGCGAGCAGCTCAAAACCAGAATCAACGCGGCGAACAGTAAACTAGTTCCCATGTCCTTCATCATTCCCCCTATCCGGACGTATTCGAACCCACTCCCCGTCGTGGTTAAGCTAATTCGGCATTAAAGTTGTCATGTTGTATTTGAAGTGGCTGGCGAAAAGTTGTTGCAAATTGTGCGGGCCGTGCCGAGAATCGGTCCCAATCATGTGTCGAACGACAGTAGCGGCGCTGGTGCTCAGCACAGCGATCACGATTGCAGGCTGTGACGCCAGGCCCGCCACAAACCGGAGCGCGCCGCGGCCAATCGTGCGCATGTCGACGACGGAGACATCCGTCCTTTCCAACTTTCTCAATCTTCCGCAGTTCTCAGTACAGTTAACCGACATCGGCGATTCCGAGAAGCGCCTCCTTGCTCTTCAACAGGGCTCCATTGACCTTACGGTCGCCACAGCCGACGTGACTTATCTTGCATTTAACGGCCTGCTGTCAGACCGCTCCCAGCCTATGGACAAGCTTCGCGGCATCGCCCTGCTTCATTCCGCCGCCGTTCACCTTCTGGCAGGGCCGACGGCGAATCCGGGACGGGGATTCCGAGGCATGCGCGTGGTGCTGGGTAACCCTGTCGGCGCTAATGAGGCGCTTGGAGAACGGTTGATCAACAGCATGGGAATCGCCAGATCCGAGATACGGGGCGAATTCGTGGCCCGAGACCTGGCAGTGGAAAAACTCCTTAAAGGAGAAGTTGACGCCGCAATCCTGATCGGACGGCCGCCACAGCAACCCGTCGTCCGAGCGCTCCACGGCGGCGCGCGTTTGCTGGACATTGACGGCCCGGAAATCGATCGTCTCAGGTCGTATTATCCACTTCTCGGGAGAATGCTGATTCCGCGCGGGACTTACCCGGGCCAGGACGTTCCCGTGCATACGATCGGAGTCGATCTGCTGGTGGTCTGCCGTGCCGATCTCGACAACAAGCTGGTGTACGAGCTGACCCGCGCCTACTTTGAGCAAAGTCTGGAGAACGTGCGGAATCAAACAGATCCTCAACGGGCTCCGGCGGTGGTGATTCCATTGCATCCGGGAGCCGCCCGATACTATCGCGAGCGTGAGGTGAGCCGATGAAATCCGACCGGATCACTCGCCTGGCGCTGCGGGCTTCGAGCTTCCTGACCATTTCCGTCTTTCTGGGGATTGCCACGCTGCTGGCGTTCGGATACAGCGTCGCGCGCGAATGGCAGCAGGGAGTGGCGGTTCGCATAGCCCATCAGAACGAAGAGAGCGCCGAGCTGATCATCAAGGCGATCACCCGAGACATGCGAGGCGCTCAGGCGCGCATCCTTGCCAACCGCGATTGGGACGCTCCCCTGCCAGCCGACTTTACCCGGGACATGACCGAGCAAGTGGCCACGACCTTCGCCCGGTACCCCTACCCCGAATCGTTCTTTATCTGGCGCGGCGGGCACCAAAGCGTGCTCTTCTTCAGTCGCACCACTCGTCTTCCACGATGGATGCCACCGCCGCGAAGCGCGAGCACGCGCGAAGCGCAAGCCCGGCAGGGCGCAGCCTCAAGAACTGCGCGAAGCCCCAAGAGAAGTCCCGTTGTCAACTCTCCGATTGCGCTCGCGGTCGATCCTCCCGTAGCCGATGAGGTGCGACGGCGGGTACTGGCGAGCGTTGAAGCGCAGCGGCGGTATGCCGTTTTCAACACCGAACTGGCCGGAGTTCCATACCAGATTATTGCGAGGATCACCTATGCCGATTCCCTGCGTGAGCATCTGGAATCTGTCAGCGGGTTCACGGTCAATCTCGACTGGGTCAGAAAATGGTATTTCGCGGACATACTCTCCGAAGTTTGGCCCAGCGTGAGCGGCGGACTCACGCAGGACATCGTGCTCCTTGATGAGAACAACCGCGCGGTACTGGGATCGAACAATGAGGACCAACCGGTGGCGCAGCGGGCATTCCCTCTTCTTTTCATGGATTCCTCAGACACCGCGTCGGACGTTCCCCCGGATTTGCGCCATACCCAGTGGAGAATCCGCATCAGCGCGTCTCGTGACCCGATTTTGCTCTCGGCAAGGCGGCGAGTGGACACGACGTTGCTCGCCACCAGCTTTGCCGTTATTCTTTGCGGAGTAAGTCTGATGGTGACGCACAAGGCGGTTCTCAGCAGGGTGAAGGTTTCGGAAATGCGATCGCGTTTCGTGTCGTCGGTTACTCACGAGTTGAAAACGCCGCTAGCCAACATCCATGCGCTGGCGGCGACGCTGGCGCGCCAGTCACAGATTCCCTCTGAACGCTACCGAGACTATCCGAATCTGCTGATGCGGGAGACGAATCACCTCAGCCGCCTGGTCGACAACCTGCTCGCGTATGCGCGCATCACCGACGTCAGCGAGACCTATGCATTCGAACCAATAGCGGCTGCCGAAATCGTCGAGGAGGCGCTGAGGAGTTTCCAGCCGCGACTTTCGGAAAGTGGAATCACAGTCCAGTTCGAGATATCCCCGGATCTCCCTTTCGTGTGCGTCGATCAAAGGGCTATGACGTTAGCTCTCACCAATCTGATCGAGAATGCGACGCGCCATGTCCGAAACAATGGACACATCCGTGTTTCCACAAGCTGTGTTGATTCGGTGGTCTCCATTGAGGTGCAGGATGACGGATGCGGCATTTCGACGGCAAAGCTTGCAGCCCTTCGGGAAAGCATTGCCAGCCGAGAATTTTCCCCTTCCGACGGGGGTGGGCTGGGTCTTGCGATTGCCAGCAAGGTGGTCGCTGATCACCGTGGAACGTTCACCGTTGACAGTGTGCCAGGGACGGGAACCCGATGCGTCATCGGGCTTCCGGCTTGTTGACATGCCTCACCGTATTCTTGTTGTTGAAGACGATCCGACTCTTAGACTTGTGATCCAGGACAATCTCGGATCCGAAGGTTACGAAATCGATGTAGCCGCCGATGGTGCCTGTGCTATCAGCCAGACCCGGGCGGCCATGCCTGACCTTGTCATCCTTGACCTTACCCTCCCGGACTGCGACGGATTGGATCTCCTCCCGATCCTGCGGCTGGGCGGGCAGATTCCAACAATAATTCTGACAGCCCGCACTCAGCAGGCGGAAAAACTGAGCGGGCTGCACCTCGGGGCCGATGACTACATTACAAAACCGTTTGATATGGAGGAATTACTGGCGCGCATTCGTGCGGTGCTTCGGCGCGCACGGCCCAGCGTCAGCCGTATACGCCTGGGGGCCGTGACCATCGATTTTCTGAACAAGCGCGCCTCACGTGGGAGGCGTACTATTCCTTTTACTTATCGCGAGTTCGAGCTCCTGAGGTACCTCGCCGAACGTCGCGACACGGTAGTACACCGCGATGAATTGCTCCGCGCAGTCTGGGGGTATCTGGACACGGACGTGATCACGCGAACAGTCGACTTCGCCATCGCCCGATTACGCAGGAAAATCGAAGTAGACCGTCACCATCCAGCATTCATCCGCACGGCGCATGGTGACGGATACTGTCTCAGCGGCGTGTCGGCCGAAGAGTGACCAAACCAAAGGCGAAGCTCAGCCATTGCTGAATGTTGTCCAAAAACTCGATTGTCGGTGTTGCTTCGAACGTGTCGTCCACAACTGTCATTACACGAACGAACGTGACATAATCCCGCATCGTAAGGGGTAGCCAGAAGGAGGATTCTATGTCGGTTCGATTGAGCCTCGTGATCGGTTTGGCGGCACTCGTTTCATTATCCTCGTCGGCAGGAGCACAGGTGCTCTCCGAGAAAAACATTTCGATCAAGATGGCGTTGGTTATTGCCGAAACGGCGCTGAATGAGTGCACGCCGCGAGTATCGGTCGCGGTTCTGGATCGTGCAGGCCGGATGCGCGTTTTTCTCCAGGGCGATGGAGCGTCTCCGCACAATCTCGAACTCGCCCGCCGCAAGGCTTACACGGCCCTGACGTTCCGGCAGACCTCTGCCGAGTGGGCGAAACGGACCGCCGAAGGCGACGTAACCGGTCAACGCAGTCTTACGGATGTCATTCCGCTCGGCGGCGGCGTTCCGATCATGATCGGTAATGACGCGATCGGCTCCATTGGCTTGAGCGGGGCGCCTGGAGGCCAGCCCCGGGAAGAAGCCTGCGCAAAGGCGGGCATCGCCAAGGTGCAGGATCAGTTGAAGTAAATTCGTTCGAACAAAGGAGGACTCCGATTATGGATCCGACCAGACGCAAAATTCTGAAAACGGGCGCCGCAGTGACGGCGATGGCCGCAGCGCCGCGCGTGTTCGGTGAGCAGAGGGGACAAGGAGGAGGTGCCACGTCTTTCTACGAAAAGGGCCGCGTTCGCATCCACTATCAGGAAGTCGGTTCCGGCTTCCCGTTGTTGATCATTGCCGGCGGGGGATTGAACTCGACGATGGCAGGCTTAGCCACCCACCCCTTTGATCCGATCAAGGAATTCAAGGGAGAATACCGTTGCATCGCGTCGGACCTGCGCAATGCCAATAGCGGCCAGTCCACAGGTCCGCTCGAGATCGACCGGCCGTGGGACGCATACACCGACGACCAAATCGGCCTGATGGATCACCTGCGCATCGATAAGTTCATGGTGATGGGCTTCTGCATTGGTGGCCCCTTCGTCTGGAACCTCCTGGAGCGTGCACCGGATCGTGTTGTCGCGGCCGTGCTCGCGCAACCGAGCGGTTTCCGACCGGAGATGCCAACCCTCTCCTATGACAACAATATGACCGGCTGGGGTCCAGAATTGGTCAAGCGCCGGCCCGAGATCACGATGGATATGGTCCAGAAATTTCTGACCAGGATGTACCGCACCAATCCCGACTTTGTCTTCACGGTGACGCGCGATTTCGTTCGCAATTGCCAGACGCCCGTACTGATTCTGCCGGACGATATTCCGGCGCATCCGTACGCCGTCGCCATGGAGGCCGCGATGCTCGCTCCGAAGGCCGAAGTGAGCATGTACCCGTGGAAGGAGCCCAAGGAGCGGATTCCGCTGGCGGTGCGTCAGATTCGTTCCTTCCTCCGGGCACATCGGCCTGCTTCTGCCTAGCCCACGCCGGAGGTTGCCGCAAGTCCGACCGCGACGCCTCCAGTTCAGGGTTGCAACTGCCAGTGCGTAGTCCCGGAGCCAGAGATGCTGTTTCCGGCTATCTCTGGCTCTCTCGATTCCTGGGGGTCTTTATGCCCAAAGGCGAAGGTTCACCTACTCGATGCCGAAATACTTCTTGAAAGTCGCGTCTCTCAAATGATCCAGGTGACCGTCGAGCAGGTCCCTATTATTTTCCATGCACCAGTATTCCAGCAGTTCGGATCCGGGCTTCATCCGAACCCAGGTTCTGGAATTCTTGATGGGTTTCGTATAGATCTTTGGATCCTCGATGGTGAGGTCATATGCAATCTGGTTTGGATCCACGTAGCTCAACCGCTCCGTGATATGCAGCGCGTCACTTGTGGGGTGTTCCGCTCCGACATCCAGAGTGAATCTGCCGTTGAAGCCTTTCGTGTCGATTACCAGCGTGTCGCCTTCATACCAACCTGCCGATGTTCCCATCCAGGACAGTTCAGGATCTTTGGGCAGTTGACGCCCATCCGTCGGCACGACATGAAATATGTTGTTGGATTCGAAAAGGTATGCGAGGCGCTTCGGCGTCTGCATGATTTCCAACGGATATTCCGTTTGCATCGACCGCGTATAGCCCCAGGGCAGACAAAACGCCGTGTAGTCAAATTTGGGCGCTTTGTTCATTTGCTCTCCCAAAGGCGTGAAGAGTAGTTCTCCAGAACCTTTCTGAGTGCAGCCTCTTTCGCCAGAGCCGCAACCCCTTCCGTCACGCGTCACATCAGCGACGCGCGGGCGGGCCCAAACGCCACTAAAATCCGGTTTACCATTCATGAGCCGCGGTATATCGCCCGACGGCGTTGCAGATTGGGCAATGATTGGCGCAGGCCTCAGGAACAGGATCAATCCTGCGGCAGCAATCATCGTGGTCAAACTCCCATAACGAATTCTCATTTTCGAAAATCTCCTTGGGCCGGCGTTCACTTCAATTGAATGTTTTCGTTGCATTAAACACAACCCGCAGGATATCAGCTTTTTCCGTCACTTCGAATCCCATCGCGTGCGGAACTCCGGCCGGCACGCTATATTTCGACATGGCTCCCTCCCCGGTATCGTGTCGGACCAAAATAATCCCGCGGACGGAAAATTCCAGACAGGTCAATCCCATCTCGTTCTGCCGACGCCAATGTTGATTCCGCTGTAGCCTTCGATCGCATTTGGCTGCGCTCCACTGTTCCCATTATAGACGCGCTAAGAGGATAGCGTCCTGATCTTACGCTCCAGATCCTGACGTGGGATCAAGTCCACCACTTCGATGCGATCCTGGAGCAGCCGGAATAAAAGGCGCCAGTCGATGCCGATGCGCAGCCGCGTCACCGTGGGACACGCCTTCAGACGGACTGCGCCGACAAATGCGGCGGGTTCTCCGGCGGCCATGCGTCCGAGCATCGTCATGGTTGCGCGAGCGACCTGACGCGGGACGTCACGGAGACGCTGGTCGAAATTTCGCGGGAAGTCGATAAGACGGACAGGGTGGGTGGCCGGCGAATCCTGTGGCAGGAGCAACTCGTCTTCAGCGCTGTCCTTCATGTCCGAACTGGACCTGTCCGGCGCGGTTGGCGTCTGCGAGTTCAGTTCTCCGATGTGCTCCTGCGCTTCTTCGTATTTGCGGCGAAAGGCGTTGCGTTCGTTATGAACCCCCTTCAGGTTGTGTGTCAGCATGCCGATTTTGCGACGCAATGACCGGGTCACTTCGTTCTCGCCGTCCGCAGCGGCCGCCGTGCTCGCACCTTGCGCCAGTGCCGCCTCAGCACGCTTGAGATCCCTTTCGGAGCGCTCGATCGCTTCCTTCAGTTCCCGCGCCTCGCGCCGTTTGGCTTCGAGCGCCTGGAGCGCTTCCTGGACGGCTTCGGATTGGCCCGTCTCGTCATTTTCTTTGGCCCAGACCTTATCGACGACGTCGGTGATCGGATCTTCGGGCAGAAGGTTCAGTCGATCTCTTGCCTTCGACAGGTCCTCGAGCACGCTTGAGGCTTCTTTTGTCGAAAGCAGCGGCGCCACGCTTCGACAGACGAAGACGCCGAGCGCCGGATATTTCGAAAAAGCGACAGCCTGCGCTAAATGCCAGAGTGCGTTCGGATCTTCGTCTGCCAGAGCAGTATCCATTCGTTCCTCCAGGAATGACAGCCATGCCGACGGGTCGTCCTCGATCAAAAAAAACCGAATGACGTCGTCGAGATCGTCATCTGGAAATCCCGCGCGCCGGCGAATGCTGACGAGTCGTTCGGCAAGGTCTCTTCGCTGCCGCATCACAACGAGAACAGCCGCCGTTCGCCAGGTAGGATGAAGAGCCTCCGTGTATTCAATTTTTTCGAACGAATCGGCCAGGCGGTCGAACACTCCCATTCGAATAAGCGCCGCGAAGTATGGCTCAATAAGTCCGGGCGGGAGCTTCGTGGGATCGATGCGGTCGATCCGTTCCCATGGGAGATGTTCGAAGGAATCGGCGGTCAGGTGCGCCTCCGGCGCAGCGTCGAATTCTTCGTCGGTCACGCCCTCAATGCTGGTCGAGTGGCGCAGCCGCTCTTGATCCTTGTCGAAGCAGCAGCGTTTGTATTTCTTGCCGCTACCGCACGGACAGGGTTCGTTGCGGCCGGTCCGGGGAACGGAGCGCCGCATCGTCGAGGCGTAGGCGACAATGCGCTCTCCTTGTTCTCCAAATACGTCCAGCATGGACTTGTTTGGGACATCGGCCAACCTCTTCTCGAATGTGCTTACCGCGGCGTGCGCCTTCTTCCACTCTGCCTCAGGGGCGAGATACCGATTCGATTTCCGGACGAGGTCAGCGAGACCTTGATCTCCCGTCATAGATGCGACGAAAACCAGCCAATCGGGGATCGAATGGTCCTCGTCAGGCTGCCGGGCCATCTCTCTCGCGAATTCGAGGAGCCTGGGCGGGAAAACGGAGCTGCGGTGTAGACGACACCAGACCGCGAGCACGGCCAGAATCAGGCCCTTGTGACGCCGTGGGATATTGACATCGACGGATTGCAGCAGATACTCCGGAACATTGCCCTGACGCATTCTCATCACCACCTCAGGAAGAATCCCCACCGCGGCTAAAATGACTCCGCCCTGGGTCAGGTGGCGTGGATCGACGTGGCGGCCTTCCAGGAGCGCGGCGCAAATCACAGAAACGAACTCGTTGTAGGCCTGCCGGGGCAACGAATCGGCAAGCCACTGATCCAGTTCCCCGTCGTCGGCGGGCAGCACCGATTGCACATGGCGTATCAACTGCTTGTCCAACGCCGATTTGCCAATATATTTCCGCAGTTCGGAATCCATCATGGTCGCGCCGGTGTGACCTCCCCTCCCGCTCATCGTCGCACGGGTGGCCGGGCCAGTACATTCGTTTCGAGCGAGCGGTACCGCTATTTCTCAATCCAAGTGCGGCGCGCATTTGTTCCAGAACCGTGGCGATCCAATACTTGATTTTCCTTGGGGGTTGCCGGAAACGGCGTGAAAAGTTGCCCGGGCTGCGATGGCCAATTCCATAACCGGTCACTGTAGTACTGTGCCCCTGCAACAGGGGCGAACAATAATCCAGCCCAAATGCCGCCGGCCAGCTTCAAATCGACTGTCGAATACGTCACCTCGGACGCCCCCTTCAAGGAGAATCCCGGAAGGTGCGATGCGACTGTCGCGGTCACATAGTTGGCCGACAACAGACGCGGGTGACTTCAACAATCTCAATGCGGCTGGAGTTTTCAGCAACGACAATTCGGATTTTGGCGAACCGCAGGCGGCTGCGTCCCGACACTAACACTCAATCTTCTACGCCCAGCCGTGGATGCCAGAGCCAGTGCGCCAGCGGGCACGCGAGTAACGCCAAAACACTTACAAGCAGCACCCAGCCGACGTTTTCTCCCGGCCATTTTCCGAGTATCAACGATTTCACGTCTGGGACTATGTTGCCGAGCAGGCATGAATCCGCAGGCCCGTCGAGAGGGGCCGCAACCAATGATGTTAAGTAGGGCTCATTGATGATGGACTTGTCGCGTCCTCGTTTTGACGCATTCTATATAGCGGCTCTGGGGTGACGTCTATAAGAATTTTGCTCCTGCTGTTGGGATAAAGGTGGTCGTTTCCCTGGCGAGGAAAACAATCTCTAACAGATTCGCAACCGCACGACCAGGTCGAAGCCACGCCATTGAGTAATGCGGGGTTTACGCCTTGACTTCCAATCGCGTAGCTGCAAATAATCACCGGGTCGATGTGGAGGACGAGACCAGGAAAGTCGTCACCTATCGAGTGGAGGTCATGGCTCCAAACGGACTCTATCGAGCTGGGTGGACCAAAAACTCGTGAAGCCCGGCCTAACGGTGAGCTTCAAAGGCGACCGCGCTAAGAATCCCGAGTCGATGAACGTTAGCGGCCGCCTGACGTGGATGGTAAACCGTTGTTTACGGTCACAGAAGGCGATCGACTCGGCGGCGCAGCAACCGAGACCCTGTAAATCGGAGTGGCAAAGCTATAGCAGCGGTCCATGACAGCCGGCGGTCTAGCAAATCGAGAGATCGCCGCCGGCCATGCCCGCCGCTTCAGTTTTTGATCTTCTGGGCCCCGAACGAAAGGTCAAAATGAACTTCAAATGGAAAGGCGGAGTGGCAGGCACCGTAGGATTCCTCGTTGTCGGCCTGGCAGGCTGGGTATACGCCCAAGGCCAGGCGGCGCAGACAGCACGGCCACAAATGTCAGAAGAAGTTTTCAAAGACATCCGCGTACTCAAGGGCATTCCGGTGGATGAGTTCATGGACGTCATGGGAATGTTTTCCGCTTCGCTGGGATATTGCTGCACGGATTGTCATGTCAAGGAAGCCGTCGGCAACGTCGGAGCATTTGCCCAGCAAACTCCGAAGATACAGATTGCTCGGCGAATGATTACGATGGTGAACACGCTCAATACGACTTCGTTCGGCGGAGCCAAACGTGTGAGCTGCTTCACGTGCCATCATGGCAGTGACACGCCTGAGATTGCGCCCGATCTGCGTCTTCAATATGGCACGCCTCCGGAACCGGATCCCAACGCGATGACCGTCGCCACTTCCACTGAATCGCCTCGGCCCCTCTTCGACAAATATATCCAGGCAATCGGTGGAGCGGAGCGCCTGGCGAACTTCACCAGCCTTACGGCGACGGGCACTTACACAGGTTACGAGACAGGCTCCGGTCCGGTGAAGCTCGAGATCTATGCCAAAGCCCCCAATCAGCGGACAACGATCCTCAAGATGCCCGGGGAAGACAGCGTTCGGGTTTACGATGGCGTTAACGGTTGGGTTGCAGGGCCAGAGCGCACAACACCGTTGACCATGCTCAGCGGGCCAAACTTGTTTGGAGCGAGGATAGAGGCAATCGTGCTTTTCCCAACAAGAATCCAACAAGATTTCAACCAATGGAGGTCCGGCAACGCAATGATCGGGGATGAAGAGGTCGCCGTTGCTCAAGGGATTAAGACGGGACAGCTCCCTGTCAACTTCTACTTCGGCAAATCCACCGGCCTGCTGAGGCGCGTGATGCGGTGGAATCAGACGGCCGTCGGCCCGGTCCCAACGCAAACCGATTTCGAAGACTACCGCGATGTCTCAGGAATCAAGATTCCATTTCGCACGATCGTAACCTGGACGGACGGCAAATCTACCATTGAGCTGGAAGAAGTACGCTTGAATGTTCCAATCGAGGCCGCCCGATTTGCGAAACCAGCGCCGGCACGGCCCCGAAGGTGAATGATGAGCTTACCTATTCGGAATTACCCGAAAAAATCTTCTTGCCGTCTTTCATGATCGTGGCCGTACCAATATTCATTGAAGCCTCGTTCTTGGCTCGGACACCCTTCACAGATACCACGTCACCCGGCTTCAGGCTGTCTTTTCTCCAGCCTGCACGGAAGAGCGAATTCGGTGGATTACCTTCAACGCGATAGATCTTCACGCTGCCATCCGGCTGCTTCACTTCAACCTGTGTATAGATGTGGGGATTGGTCCACTCTATCACTTTGACCGTTCCCGCGAACTCGATTGGCTTGTCGGGATCAAACTCGGCTGAAATCGAATGGTGTGCTATCGCCGGAAGTCCGGCTAACAGCAAACCGACGGTCACTGCGCTTATTGTTAACAAATTTCGGATCATCAACACCTCCTAAATGACTGCCGCTGATAGCATGAAGTCACAGTATGGGAGGCCTCAAGTTATGTCAAGGACATTGACATTCACCTCGGCATCCGGCTCCTGACTTATGGTTAACGCATTTCTGTCGTTTTTCCGTTGATTGTTACAGTTTGTGCCCGGACTTCATTCGGCTTGGTTTTGCTCGGGACCGCGTCGACGGTGATCGTTACACCCGTCTGGAATGTCCGCTCTGGGAGGCCTCGAAATTCCATTCGCACGGGCGGCGCCAGCAAGACATCGAGCATCTTGCCGGCGGCGTCAATCCTCACGAATTCAAACGGGTCACGCGACAATACTTGTCTGATTACGCCCGTGATTTTTTGCGGTTTTGTTAAGTCATATGCGGGCCAGTCGCGCTCGGTGCCGTAGACAAGATTCTTACCGGTCTCTTCTGTCTCCTGGGGCCCTATCCATGGAGAGATTGCGCCTTCCAGTAGAGACCTCAGATTACCCTCCATACACCCGTACTCCATGAGCTCGACGTTGGGCGTAAGCACGAAGACTCTCTCGTTTGAAAGGGGTCGAGTGTACGTCTTGGGATCGTCAAGAACCCATTTGAAGGTGATGTGTCCATAATCCTGCCGTGTGAAGTACATGGTGATCTTCGCCTGGTCGCTCATTGGCTGACCGATAGTGGCGAGCTTGGCGTAACCATTCAAGTTCACAACTTCGATGACCAACGTATCTCCCTCCCAGTGGCCAACCGAATCGCCGAACCATGTGGGGGGCCACCCCTCCCGATGCGGTCGCCCGTCCGTCGGGACCATTTGGAACATGGTGCTCTGCTCAAACAGGAACATGATGTAGTTGTTGTTTTGCTGAATGGACATGGGATGGGGCGAAAATGAGCGTATCCAACCAAACGGCATACAGCTTCCCGCATAATCGCCGTTTTTGGGTGGATTGTAATTGTCCCATTGCGCTTGCCCCCATTGCGTGAACGGAAGTGGATTGGATTCCCCTTTATTGCTTGTGCCGTCTGCATTCGTAAAGGTCAGTGTGATGTCCCCTGTGAAGGGCCGTGCCCATGACTGTGCACTGAAATCCGGCTTTCCGTTTGGAAGACGGGGAGTGGGTCCATTTAGATTCGCAGGGGCTGCTCCACGGGCCCCGCGGCCGCCACGAGCTTGGGCACCGGCAGGAGCTGGCGCCATGAAAATGGCGAGTACCACTGCCGCTGTAATGGTCAAAGTTGAAGAATGTTTCATTGTGAGTTCCTTTTTGGATTCCATCCTTCGCGCGGGGTTTCCGTCGTCACTGTTGCCTACCACGCGCGCTCCCTTGCGTGATCGCATTCGAAAAATGCCTATTGTCGCAGCATTATAGTTTCCTCTTATCGAACGAACAACAAACTACTCGAAAGCTGAACCATCATCGAAATCGTCGCGCTAATCGCTGTCGCTAATGCGCATTCCGCACCTGAAGTGCGCGACTACTACATATGCTTGGCCGAAAAACATTACAGCGCGCCGCTTGGACCGGCCACCCGCCGCAACAAAGCGTCACCCTAACACGTTGAAATCAAAGGACTGTCTTCTGGCTTCGCACTCCTTCGTCAATTCACGCCCGCGACAATGTCAACATAGTGGAGCCTGGGCTGAGACAGCACCGCCACCGGAAGACGATGGAAATGCTCGTACGCGCTATGTCTGCCCGGGATTTACTTAAAAATCTGAACGCAGCCGGTTTTCCGGCGTATTAGCATCGTTCTCTATGAATATCGACGAATATGCAAAGTATGACGCGCTCGGGTTGGCGGAATTGGTATCGAGGAAACGAGTCTCGCCGAAGGAACTGGCGGAGACCGCCGCGCGAGCGATGGCAGCAATCAATCCGGCGATCAACGCGGTCGTTGAAACTTATCCCGATCGGATCGACAGCCTGGACGAAAAGACTCTGGGCGACGGTCCGTTTCGCGGCGTCCCATTCCTGATGAAAGACGTCTTCGGACATGAGGCCGGCCGAAAGATCGAATTCGGCAGCCGTCTTTGTAAAGGCATGATCGTTCAGACGGACACGCATTATTGCGAGCTTCTGCGGGCGTCGGGAGTCAATATTCTCGGCCGTTCTGCAGCGCCCGAGTACTCGATGTCCGGCACGACGGAAGGCGCTCTTTATGGCAATACGTCCACGCCGTGGAAGAGAGGTTACTCGGCCGGCGGTTCTACCGGCGGAGGAATGGCGGCGGTCGTTGCAGGGATCGTGCCAATCGCCCACGGATCGGACATCGCAGGATCGATACGTGTTCCAGCGAGTTTCTGCGGCGGGGTCGGTCTCAAACCTTCGCGCGGCCGCATTTCATTTGGGCCAATTTTGGATGAGAACGGATATGGTCTCGCTCAGAATTTTGTCCAGACCAGGACCGTGCGCGACTGCGCCGCCATGCTTGATTGTCTTGCAGTTCCCCAGCCCGGCGATCCATTCATCATTCCGAAGCCGGCGGAATCTTATATGACGTTGTCGGGAAAAAAGCCGCCAAGACTGCGCATCGGCTGGTCGACGAAGGCGCTGATGAACATCGAAACGGACAAGGAAGTCGCCCAGGCTGTTGAGAGGACTGCGAAGACGCTCGCACAAATGGGACACGAGGTTTCCGAAGACAGTCCGGAATTCGATCCTTCCGCGATGAGGAACATGGCCGACGTGTGGTTTTTCGGCTTTGACCTCCGTCTTGAGGGTTACTCCAAACGCACCGGCCGCCCGATCGGGCCTGAAACTCTCGAGCCTGTCGTTTTTATGATCTATGACCACGCGAGGCAAATGAAGCCCGAGCAATTCCTGAACGCGATGGCCGCGCTGAATACGGCGCGACGCCGGTTCGGACACTACTTTACGAAATATGATGTGTGGCTCTCGCCGACGACCGCGCGCGTCGCCGAACCGTGGGGGAAATACAAACTCGGCCGCACGGATGTGACCATGGAGACTCTTTCGGAAACCATCTTTCAACCGCTTTTCCAGTTTACGCTTCCGCATAACATCACTGGAACTCCCGCGATCTCATTGCCGTTGGCGATGCACTCGTCGGGCCTGCCGATCGGCGTGCAACTGGGAACCACACCGGCGGCCGAACACGTGATCCTTCAACTCGCCGCAGCCCTCGAGGAAGCAATGCCGTGGAAGGACCGCCTCCCACCGTTGCACCTATGACCACCCAACATGCAATGCCCTAAATGCCATTTCGAGACTGAAGAGCAGGCCACCGAGTGTTTGAAGTGCGGGATCGTGTTCGCGAAATACGCGCGGCATGAGGAGGAGGTGCAACTTCAGCAAGAGCTCGCGGAGGAAAGGCGGAAGCAGGTAGCGGAGCTAGAGCAGGAGTTGACATACCGGATGCTGGCCATCCCGGCGGCGTTGCTATCTGCCCGAATACTGGTGGGTATTGCCCCGGCTTTCGTTCGCATCCTTGCGATGTTCGTCCATGAATCCGGGCACGCGCTGACCGCGTGGCTGTGTGGTTATTGGGCAACTCCGGGGCTATGGTTCACTCCGGTCTCGGATGAACGGAGTCCCTGGGTCACCCTGTTTTTCATTGGTGTGTTTGGTTTCGGACTGTACTGGTCGTGGACCACCAAGCGCCGCGCCGTCTCCACTCTCTTTATTGCAGCGTTGCTCTTCGAGCTCGTCGGCACGTTGCTGCCCGCCCGACAGGCGCAGGCCCTTTTTATATTTGGCGGCGACGGAGGATCGCTTGTATTGGGGAGTCTTCTAATGACAACGTTTTATGCCCGGCCGGACAGTCCGCTATGCGAAAACTCCTTGCGATGGGGATTTCTGGGGATCGGCGCCGTGGCGTTCATGGACGCCTTCTGTTCCTGGACCGGCAAAGAAGAGGATATTCCGTTCGGCGTCCAGGAAGGTGCGCTCTCGGATCCCAGCGCATTGGTCGAAACCTATGGCTGGACGATACAACTGATGATTCAACGCTATGTCAGGCTGGCCGCCGTATCCTTGATTGCGCTCGCGATCGCCTATGTGTTCGGCGTCATGCGGACGCGCGCCGAATTACGCTCTGCGAATTCCTTCCGGCCGTAGAGTCGTAGAAGATCCATAGCGGCGGTAAACCGGAGTCGGCCCGTCGATTTTGCCACACTTTGCGGAGCGAAGCTGGCGGAGCGTTCGACATATCCACGAGAGCCGGAGCGAAGCTGGCGGGGCGTTCGCCATATCCACAAGAGGCGGAGCGAAGCTGGCGAAGGCGCCGACGTATCCACGAGACGTGACGTAAAATCGCCTGCATATCCCAACACATTCACTCCTAAAACTTTTTCCCCTATCTAAGTCGTTCGCTTTCTTGAAGTCACTCTGATTTCCGTTCCTCAAATCGCAATTTTATTTCAGCGCTTTTTCATTCTCGCGGTGATTTACACCGTATGGGGCAAAATGCGATCAACATGTACCGCCTGTTCGGAAACTACGTCGAGTTGGCGTGTAAGAATGATCTGGAAACGTTTGCCTCGAGTGGGTTCACCGCCGTTTCCACGGGGCACCGCAATCCACCGCGGCCCGTCGCTGTACCCTCATCCTTTCGCTTGATCAAGGGAATACGGGCCAGCTTCTAGTGACGATTCGCCCGGTCGCTCACGCCCGACATTACGAACTCCGTTACGCCGCGGTTCCGGCGGGCGGCGCTGTCCATTGGACGACGATAGTGGCCTTCTTTTTCGTGCCAGTCGTGAAGTTGATCGTCGACGTTTTTGATGAGGGAGCCGCCAGACTAACTAGTGCGGCGTTTTCGGGGAGCAATCTTGAGAACGGGTTTGTCTTCAACGATGCCCTGACTCCAAAAAGCAGTATCTATCTGTTATCACAGCGAATTCATCGGATGATCCTTCGCCAGAGTTCACTCGCACCAGAGTTCACTCGCACCGTCAATGAATGGACTGATGATAAGAGCGCCGACGAAAACGACTACTCCGCCCGGAGCGCGACGGTTGGATCGATGCTGCACGCGCGGCGCGCAGGCAGGTAACTCGCGATGCACGCCACAGCGAGCATTGAACCGGAAACGACGATCCACGTTGGAACATCCAGCGGCCCGACGCCGAACAGCATGGCCGAAAACAACCGTGAAATGGCAAATGCGCCCGACCACCCGACAACCATTCCGCAGATCGCGGGCAATAGTCCGTATCGAAGCATCAGGCCGGTGACGCTTGCAGGTGAAGCGCCCATCGCGATGCGAATGCCGATCTCGACCGTGCGCTGTGCAACCGAATGTGCGATGACGCCGTAGATACCCGCCAGCGAAAGAACGAGAGCAACAACCGCGAATGCCGACAGCAGTATGGTCGAGAACCGTCGTGGCGCGAGCGATTCGGCAATGAGCTGTATCATCGGTTTCACATCAGAGACGAAAGCATCTTTGTCGATTTCCAGAATTCTTCCGTACATCTCTGGATACAGCGGCGAGGGATCACGATCAGTTCGCACCAGGAGCGTGATCGCGGATTGCGGATATAACCCTTCAGGAATATAGAACTCGTTTCCAGCTTCTCCATCGAGTCCTGTATAGCGTACGTCGCCAACAACACCGATGATCACCGACGGGCTGCCCTTCCATGACATCTGCACTCTTTTGCCAACGGCATCCTGGCCCGGCCAAAAGCGTTCCGCCAATGCGCGATTGACGATCACAGATGGAAGGCTTCCCACTTCGCCCACTTCATCGTGTTCGTCATAATCGCGTCCGGAGAGCAATGGGATTTTCATCACACGGAAGTATCCCGGACTGACGACCCGGAGCCGCCCTGAGGGCCGATCCACGGGCGTGTCGGTACGTCCCTCGATACTGAAGGAAGAATTAAAACCTCCGGCATGCATCGGCACGCCCTCAATAACCGCGACATCACGCACTTCCGGCATCGCTTCGATTGAACGCATTACCTGGCGTGAAAACACGACGTTGTGTCTCCATTCAAATTTGTTGTTCGGCAACGAGATCGTCATCGTCAACAAATTCTGCGTATCGAAACCCGGATCGATTTGCCACAGGCGATTCGCGCTCCTGACCATGAGGCCAGTGGCGATCAAGAGCACGAGCGTCATTGCCACTTCCGAAGCGACGAGAAGGGCGATAAGGCGTTGCCTCCCGCGGCCGGCTGTGGAGCTTCGTCCTTCCAGCTTCATGACATCGCCCGGATTGGCGAACGAAACTCGCAATGCGGGAATGATGCCCGTAATCAACGCAGTCAGCGAAGCAATGGTCAACGTGAACAACAGAACAGTGAGATCCACCGTTGCGTCTTGTGCGAGCGGAACGTCCGCAGGAATCAAAGGCCGCAACACAACCAGACTGCCATACGCCAGGGCGATTCCGATCCCGCCCGCCGGCAGAGCGATCAACGCGGACTCGGCTAGAAACTGTCGCAGGATTCGAAGTCGCGCAGCGCCGAGTGCCGCGCGTATAGCCACCTCTTTCTGGCGCGCCGTGGCGCGAGCCAGGAGCAGGTTTGCGACGTTTCCGCATGCGACCAGGAGCACAAAACCCGTGCACGCGAAGAGCAACAACAATACTCGGCGTGATCCGCCCAACACCTGATCGCGCAGAGGCACGACCTGGACAGTGAGACCGCTGTTCGTTTCGGGATACGCCGCCGCAAGATTACGGGAAATGGTGTCCATCTCCGCCTGGGCTTGCTCGACCGAGACTCCAGAACGCAATCGCGCGATAACATCGAGATCTCCGTTATCACGCCTTGACGGATCTCGAAACTCAGGAACCCAGAAATCGATGGAGTCGCCAATGCCCGACACACCCAAATTGAAATCGACGCTGAGCGGCGGGAAATGCACCTCGGCCAGAGCGATGCCGACAACGAAAGACGGCGTTGGCCCGACGCGGCTCAGATTGATGATGTTGACGTCGATAGTCTTGCCGAGGAGTTTTGCATCCGATCCAAAGCGACGTTGCCAGAGTCCGCGGCCCATAATGATCTCGGACCTGGTCCGCTGTGGATCGTTCGAATATGCGAATGCCGCCAAAGTCATCGGACTGAACGTTTCGCCCATCAACGGCACTCCGAGAACCTGGAAGAATTCAGGAGTGATATGAAGTCCGCGCAGCCGCTCGCTTCGATCGCCTCCGACAAGATCGACCGTTCGCCATCGATAGCCGGCGATGGCCTCGAAAGACTTTGCCTGGGCTTGCCAGTCGAGCAGGTTCGCAGGCGCAGCAGTGGTCCAGAACACACCGTGCGAAGGATTCATCGAACGAAGCATGACGAGGCGATCCGCACCCGGATAAGGCAGCGGACTAGCAAGCATTGCGTAACCGACGCTGAAGATCGCTGCGTTCGCGCCGACACCAACAGCAACGCTCAACACGGCCATGACTGTTGAAATGCCGCCGCGCCTGAGCGTTCGAAGAGCGTACCGAATGTCCGATGAAATTCCGCGCATCGCCTGTGAGCTCGAACTATTTTGCCGCGCAGCGGAAGTTTTCGGCGTCGTAGATTGAGCCGACGCCTTTCCATTTTGCGACCTGGGGATAAGGGCACAGCGGGCGTGTCATGTCCACCTGGCCTCCGGTCACGCGCGACACCGTGACGCGGTCTGGAGCCGCGCCGGCTTCGACCCATCGTTCCATTGCGCCAAAAAAATTTGCCTGATCCGGACCAATCCCGCCTCTGCAATGGTCCATACCGGGCATCAGGAAAAGGCGGAACCAGTTCTCCTGGCCTTCACCGACGGTCTTGCGGACGCGATCGTAGTATGCGATCGAATTCAATGGTGACGGACCGGGATCATTCCAACCATGGTAGATGATCAGCTTTCCGCCGCGGGCTTTGAATTCTTTCAGGTCGGGACTGAGAGCTTCATAATCGGCGTTTTTCACGGCCAGCTCCAGATCCTTGTCCAGATCAAAGGTCCGCCAGTCCCAGTTGGGATCTTGACGTCCGAGAAAGCGGAACGAGCTCATCGCACGGGCCGGCAACGGCTCCGATGCAAGATCCTTGCCGGGCTGCGGCATGCGCCAATTCAATTCGAACCCGCGCGGATGTCCCGGATAGGCCAGCTCATGCGATTTCGTGTACGTCGCGCCGTAGGCTCGATTCAGCGACTCCACCTGGCCCGAAGTCAGACAGCTATCGCCGCTGGCGCCGTCCTTACAAAGCAACGTGGAGGGTTCGAATTTGCACAGCTGCGGATCACTGATCAGACCGTCCCGGACGCCGTCCAGCGCATCGCATTGCTCCATGACGGTTTTGCCAACGAGTTCGATCTTGTTGGGAGATACGTAACGGCTCTCGTCTTTGGCAATCTCGATGAGTTTGTTCACCTGCGAGGCATGCAAGTGAGTCTGGTTGTACACGGGAGCGCCTGCAATGATGGCATTAAAGTCCGCCGGATAGCGCTGCGCTTCCGACAAGCCCTGCATTCCGCCAGTAGAGCATCCGTTGTAATAAGAAAGCCGAGGTTGCTGATCATAGAAAGCTTTGATAATGGCTTTCGACTGCACTGCAACCTCATGCATCGAGCGAATGCCAAAATCGATGACTTTTTCAGGATGTCCAAGTCCGAACGATGCGTCGTCGGGGCCTTTGTGGCCCGTATCTGTGCCCGCAGTCGCGTAGCCTTCGCGCAGACCCGACGCAATCGCGCCGTAGGGAATCGTTCCGGCAAACCCGCCATTGCCAACGGCGAGGAATTTCCCGTTCCAGCCCTGAGCGGGTAGCCAGATCTCTATCTCAATGTGCGAATCCGAAGAAGGCGCCGCTACCGCCACGACACGGCAGTGATCGGGCAACATGGGACCGGTTTGTTGCCGCCCGCCTGGTCCCTGGGACGTGTATCGGCCGGCGGCAACAAATTTGACCGAAGTAATGGTGGTATGCGGCAGCGAAAGCGCCGTGAGTTTCTCGCACGGAGCTGTTGCCTCCGGCGAAAGCATTGTAGCGAAGAGCACAAAAGCCAAGCTGGTGAGCATCGTTGGAATCTCCTGATCCGGGACTGCGGATGCGACGGGTTATCAGATTGTACTTTACACGAAAACGGTGGTTCCCTTGCGGTCCTCTGTTTTGCTCGTCGCATAGTCAGAACACAAACTTCAGCGCCATTTGCATGATTCTCGGGTCCGCCGCTGACAGGATCCGGCCAAAGCTCGGATCGCTCAGCGATGTCACCGGGTTCAACGGATTCACATGGTTTGGCGCGTTGAACGCCTCGGCACGGAATTCCAGCGACTGTTTTTCTCTGAGGCGGAATGTTCGAGTCAGGCCGATGTCCACGCGGATGCTGCCCGGCCCGGTTACATTCGCCGCGTGGATAAGCGGTCCGTACGCGCCCAGTACGGGCGTGATGAACGCGGCCGGATTCAGCCACTGATTGATCGTTTTCTTCTCCGCATACGGCGAGGGCAGAATCTGGCGTGCCACTTCATCCGTCGCATCCGGCGCAATTCCGAGACTTCCAAGTCCGGTTGCCACGGCGAGCTGCGCCCCTGAAAGTATTCTGACGATTCCCGAAACGCGCCAACCGGTGCCGAGCACGCGCAATGTTGAGTTCGCAAACTGCGGAGTCTCATAGACCGCCGACATATTCATATTGTGACGGCGGTCGAGTTCGCAGTTGCTGCGGTACAGGCCCCTCCGCTCGGGTAGTGCCGTGCCACCCTGTTGGATGGTGTCGGTATAGCCGTCATCGATACAGTGAGACCAGGTGTAGTTCCCCTGGACCGTCACGCCCTTAACGCGACGGCGCTGGACGGAAAGCACCATCGCGTTATAGCTGCGGGTTCCTCCGTCGTTGATAATGCCCACGCTGCTGTAATACTGGCCTTGCACCGGATCCTGCAGGTAGAGCACACGCCGCTGATTCGTGTTGCCGGTCGTCGAGCACGGTGAGAATGTCCGTCCCGCGATCACGCAACTGGCGCCGGGGAGGTAAATGGCAGGATTGATCTGCGCGCCGTTCAACTGGTGAACGACGCTGTTGCCGACATAGTTTCCGGAAAGCAGCCAGTCGGAACCAACCTGCTTCTGAACACTCAGATTCCACGCATTGACGTACGCTGTCTTCAGATCGACAGGAACGATGGTGTAGACCGACGCCAGGGGGAAAATGAAGTTCTGGTCGATCGTCACCGGCAGAGGATTGCCGCCGGGATAGCCCTGCCATGGATCCTCAAACCCGCCAACCGGCTGGGGAATGCTGACATTCACGTTGCGCGGCGGCGTGTTTCGCAGGCCGGCAAAGTTATTGAAATGCGGATAATCGAAAAAGATTCCGTATGCGGCGCGCACTACGGTCAGGCCGTCGCCCTTCGGATCGAACGCGAGCCCGAGGCGCGGCGCGAAATGCAACCAGCGGGCGGAGCTTTCCGAGTAGCCCGTATCGGGAACTCCCGGATCGCCCGAGAACAGCACGCCTGCAGGAGCGTTCTTGAACACGGTGCTTCGAAGTCCCTTGTCGAACGAGTCCTTCTGGAAGCGCGCGGTTTTGGCGCGCGCATCATAGGGGAAGAGGAACGGCTCCCATCGCACGCCGGCGTTCAACGTGAGCTTAGACGTTGCCTTCCAGGTATCCTGGATGTACATGCCGATGTAGTGCTGGCGCTTGTATTGCGCGGAAATCTGGCTCTGGGTCCAGGAATTCGGTTTGCCGGTCATGAAATCGCCAAGCGAGAGTCCCGTGTTCGTGGAGTTGAAAACGAACATCCCCGGAGTCGCGGTGCTGGCCGTGTAGTTCATGTTCGAGTGAATGAAGTTCGCCCCGAACCCGATCTGGTGAGCTCCATGGATCAGGCTGAGATCCTCGGCGAACTGGTAGACCGTCGAATTTGTCACTCCCGGGGTGTGCATTGCCGCGCCTCCCGGCCCGCTGCTGAAGGCTCCCTGAACCTGGATCGTGATGATCTTCGGATAGTTGGACGGGTACCACAGCCCCTTAACTCCGAGGTCACTGAAGTTGAACAAGTCCGCCTTGACGGTCTTTTCATTGGTCGTGCGCAGCAGCGTTCCCCGGAAGGAACTCACCATATTCGGACTGATCGAATACGTGTCACCCAGTACAAAGGAGTGAGCGCGGCGGATGTAATCGCCCTGCCCGAGTGAGAACCAGGTCTTTCCATCGTAGTCGCTCGGAGCGTCCAGGCGCGCGAGTTCATACCGGCCAAACAGCGAGTGTTTGTCGCTCCGCTGGTAATCGATCCGGCCAAGGGTCATCGTGTCGTCCGAATTGCTCTTGCGCCCGAACAGCGCCTTTCCGCACGGATCGGATGAAGTGGGGCTGCGCTTGATGAGGTTCAGTGCGGGCGTGGTGAACTGCGCCGGATCGATGCGGTTGTTCTGAAACGGGGCGCGAAGCGTGATCTGCCGTCCCTGATTGCAGGCCGGGGAGGCAACCGTCGTCCAATCGCCCGCGAGCATCTGCGCAGTCGGTACGAAGGCGGTATTCTCAACAGGTACGGATCGCTGCAGCGTCATCTGATGTCCGGCAAAGAAAAACAGTTTGTTGCGAACAATCGGTCCGCCCAAAACTCCGCCAAACTGATTGCGCTTCAGGCCATCACGCTGTTCTGCGAACGCGTTTCTGGCATTGAAAACCTTGTTCCGGACGAATTCAAACAAGCTGCCGTGCAGATCATTGGTGCCGGATTTCGTCACCGCGTTCATGGCGCCTGCGGAGTGCTGCCCGTACTGCGCGGGTACCGCGCTGGTTTCCACCTTGAACTCCTGAAGTGCATCAGGAAAAGGAAGAGGCAGATTGAGATTGCCGTACGGATCATTGTGTGTCCCGCCGTCGAGGATGTATGACAGGCCGTTGTTCAAACCGCCGCCGACGGAAATGACGTCTGTCGGCCATGTTCGATTTGTTCCTTGCGTGCCTCCGCCGACCGCCGCTCCAGACAGAATGATCAATTCGGTGACCTGGCGGCCGTTCAGCGGCAGTTCAAGTACGCGGACATTGTCGATCACCTGACCGACGCCGGTTGCGCGGGTCTCGACCAGCGCCGCATCGGCCTGCACCTCAACAGTGTCTGCGACCTGGCCGACGGCCAGGCTGATGTTGATAACTGGATTACCGCCGACCTGCAGGACGATGCCGGTCTGAGCGAACTTGCGGAACCCGGGCAGGCCCGCTTCCAGCCGGTATGGCCCCACCGGCAGATTTGGCAGAACGTATGAGCCGGTTTCGTTACTCACGACCGAACGGGTCAACCCGGTTTCCGTCTGCGTTGCTGTGACCTCCACTCCCGGCAACACGGCGCCGCTCTGATCGGTGACGGTGCCATTGATCTGGGCAGTGGATTGCCCCCACGCGATCGATGAACAGAGACAAAGAAACAGACCTCCAAGCAAACTGAACAGGTGAAAACCCGTGCTTCTGCGATTTCTCCACATATCCACCTCCAACGGACCTAAATCTCTAAATGTCTATACGGTGGACGTGTGTGTACAAATACGCAGGCTTTCTTGTCAACGAATCGTTTGTTGCGAATTGTTGCGGGCTGCCCATTGTTGCTGCCCCACCAGGGGATTACAGAATGGAGGATGTAAAAGCGCCAATCTGAAACAACGACCCACCGCTGCGCCTGGTGCGTCGAGTAGTTCCTTGTTCGGATTGCGATACCGATTCCTTCTCATCTACAGGATTCCGCCGATCGCCTTGATGAATGCTTTTGAATCAGCCACCGCTCCAAACACGCCGCCTTGCATTTTGATCATCTTAAGAGCGGCCTGGTAGTTCCCGTAATCCGTCGCACCAGTGCAGTCGGAAAGCACCAGGCACTCGTACCCGCGGTCATTGGCTTCACGCATGGTCGTGTGGACGCAGACGTCGGTAGTGATCCCGGACAGCACGATATTCTGAATGCCTTTGCGATGGAGCAACAGATCAAGGTCTGTGGCGTAAAACGAACCTTTGCCAGGTTTGTCGATAACCGTTTCGCCCGGCAGCGGCGCAAGTTCCGGGATCAGTTCCCAGCCTGGTTCGCCGCGGATAAGAATTCTGCCGCACGGTCCCTCGTCTCCGATTCCTGCTCCGATACGGCGACTACGCCAGCGCTTGTTCTCCGGCAAATCGGCAAGATCGGGGCGATGTCCCTCGCGCGTGTGCATGACGTGATAGGCCTGTGCGCGCGCGGAACTGAGAACATCTTGAATGGGGCGGATGGGCGCGCGAGTAAGGGAGAGATCGTAGCCCATCTTGTCCACGTATCCCCCTTTTCCGCAAAAGTCGGTTTGCATGTCGATGACGAGCACGACAGTATTTTCCGGACGAAGATCGCCGTTGTAAGGCCAGGGATAAGGATCTGCTTCTACATGGTGTTTCATTTCAATTGCGCACTGCGCGAATGATCAAAAGAACACCGTAACTCCGGCCCGGATCCGCGTGAGGTTGTGCTTGCGCTCGGAGGTCGCAAGAACCTGGTTGCCGTCCAGGAGGCCTTCGTTGCGGAGATGAAAGTAGGCGACTCCCGCGTAAGCGGTCCAGGCTCCGTAACCGGCGCCCATGAATTTCAGGGGCACGCTGACTTTGGGGTAGGTCGAAAATACCGCGAAGCCCGACCCTCCATTGGAGCCATCGAATTTCTGATAAAAGTCGGAACTTACGAGATTGGCGTACGTGTCAACTTCTACCTTCGCCCGCCCAATGCTGAGGGTTGGCGTGGAGCCCACGGTCAAGTAGCCGCCCTTGCTGGAGGTGCTCGGATTGAAACGGACGGTAGCCTTGTTGTTCAGCTCCTTCCAGTATTCAACGTAGGGATTCAAGGAAACGCGTTCCTTCAACGAATCATTGTAGGTGAGCTTGAGGTCCAGATGCGTGGACGTCGCATACGATTCGGTAGCGGTGTAAAAGGAAGTTGTGACCGCGTCGACCTTCAGGCGGTTCCTGAACTTGAAGGTCAAGCCCAGGATGGGATCGGCCTCGTTCCACTTGGAGGGTCTGGCCCCCGAACGATGGGAGTGAAAGCTGTTCCAGAGACCGGTGGTCAAGGTAACGTCGGTGACAGCGGCTTTGTCGGAGGTATGAAGGTTCCAGAAGAGCAGCGTCAGCGGCTGCGCGACCACGCCCTGGTTCTCGACGTTGAGGCCTCGCGGGGTAATGTAGTGGTCCGAGAAGTCGAGACCGATCAGTCCGTGCACGCGCGACCCTAAATCGCTTTGAGCCCAGGCTAAGCCCGGGAGCGAGAAGGCCAGCGCGAGTCCTGTCACGAATGCGAACAGGTGGCTTCTTCGAAATTTATTTTCAAACACAGTTAAGTTCCTCCCGTTAGATATGGTTGGAAATCCGGTTCAAAGTGCGCCATCCCCAAAGGCACACCGGACGCCAAACCCAACGTGAGTCCCTTGATAGTTCAATTGAGTGACTTACGAATCTCTCGCGCTTTGCGGCAAGGCCGGGATTCTGTTGCAACGGGCCGGCTGCGGCACACATGCAACACTCGTGGATCCGCCCCCGCTGGTCATCTGGAACCTGCGAATTACTCTAACTCGATGAAGGATAAAGGCGATTACCTGCCGCAGGGTTTTGGCAGCCGGGAAGCTTATGACGGCCGCGAGGACGCAACAAACATGGTGTCAACGACGAAGGCCACAATTCATCCGAACCATAAGCAGCCGTCCGCAGGCATGAATCAGCTCATCCCCGTGGAAGCGGAGCCTTACGAATTCGAGTTCGTACCGTCGCGATGCGCTTTGTTGATCATCGACATGCAACGCGACTTTCTGGAACGCAGCGGGTTTGGTGAAATGCTCGGCAACGACGTCTCCCAACTTCGCCGCACCATCGAGCCGAACAGGAAGCTGCTCCACGCCTGGCGCTCTGCCGGACTCCAGGTCATGCACACCCGCGAGGGTCACCGTCCGGACCTCGCCGACCTTCCGCCGGCCAAGAAAAAGCGCGGCAGGGGCGCCTCCACCATCGGCGATCCCGGCCCCATGGGGCGCATCCTCGTCCGCGGTGAGGCCGGGCACGACATCATCCCCGAGTTGTATCCTTTGCCTGGCGAACCCGTGATCGATAAGCCGGGTAAGGGCGCGTTCTTCGCCACCGACCTCCACGCTATCCTCCAGAACCGTGGCATCGACCGGCTCATTGTCACCGGGGTCACTACCGAAGTTTGTGTGAATACAACGGTGCGCGAAGCCAACGACCGCGGCTACGACTGCCTCGTTCTCGAGGACTGCGTAGGTTCGTACTTTCCGGAGTTTCAAGAAATGGGACTCAAAATGATCAAGGCCCAGGGCGGAATTTTTGGCTGGGTTTCAATCTCGGACAAACTCCTGGCTGCGCTTGAGAAGCATGGATAGGCATGCCGTCCGTCAACTGAAGCCATTGTAGGAAACGACTATGACAACAATAAAACCTAAACTTTGGGTGCCCGGCGATTGGAGTGCGTTCTTCGGCTTTGGCACCAACATCCTTGTCAACCTGCTCACCCTCACGGCGCTGCTGCGCTTCGTCTTGAAAATGCCGGACGACCTGGTATTTGGGCGCATCCTGCCGGCGACGGGGTTGATGCTCTGTCTCTCCACTGTTTACTATGCGTGGCTGGCTTACCGGCTTGCCAGCAAGACCGGGCGAACGGACGTCTGCGCATTGCCTTCGGGCATCAGCGTCCCCCACATGTTCATTGTGACGATGGTGATCATGTTGCCCATCGCGGTGAAGACGGGCGATCCGGTCAAGGGCTGGGAGGCGGGCCTGACCTGGGTGTTTGTCCAGAGCTTTGTGTTGATGATCGGCGGCTTCGTTGGGCCGGTCATCCGTAAGATCACACCGCGTGCGGCGCTGCTGGGTACGCTTGCGGGTGTTTCAATTACGTTCATTTCGATGCGTCCGGCGCTGGAAATGTTCATGACGCCGGTGATCGGCCTCACCTGTTTCGGAATTATTCTGTTGAGCTGGTTTGGCGGCGCTCGTTACCGTGGTGTGCCCGCCGGTCTGGTTGCCATCGCCGTTGGGACTATCATCGCGTGGGGATCCACGGCCCTTGGTCTCCACTATGGCGACATGACGCTCAAGGGCCTTGCGGATTCGGTGACCAACTTTGGGCTCCACATTCCGCTACCGGCTTTTGGACACGTTTTTTCGGGCTTTCAATTTCTCGGGGTCATTCTGGTGACCGCGATTCCGTTTGGTATCTACGACCTGGTCGAAGCGATTGATAACGTCGAAAGCGCGGCGGTCGCGGGCGACAGCTTCCCGACCACGCGAGTGCTGACCGCCGATGGCGTCGTCAGCTTGATTGGCTGCATGATGGGCAATCCTTTTATCAACGCCGTCTATATCGGACACCCGGGCTGGAAGGCCATGGGCGGGCGAATCGGTTATTCCGCGGGAACGGGCATCATGGTGATCCTGCTCTGCTGGTTTGGCACCATTTCGTTGATGCTGGCGTTGATTCCGAGCGTTGCGATTCTGCCCATCCTGCTGTACATCGGTATGCTGATCGGCTCGCAGGCCTTTCAAGAAACCCCCAAAGCGCATGCGCCGGCGATTGTTCTGGCGCTCGTCCCGCACCTGGCCAATTGGGCCGTTTCACTGATCAATGGTTCACTCGCTGCAGCGGGCACGGTGGTCGCAGCGCTCAGCACCGAACAGCTCAGCGATCTTGTAGGTAAGATGAAAAACGAGGGGGTGCTCTACGACGGGTTGCGCGTGCTCGGGGGCGGTTCGATTCTTGGGGGGCTGATCCTTGGCGCGATTGCTGTATTCATCATCGAACGGAACTTCATGAAGGCATCCGGCTTCGCCCTCAGCGGCGCGATATTGACTTTCTTTGGATTCATGCATGGTGAAAAGATCGGTGTCGGTCAGACCCCTGTCGTCGCCGTCAGCTACCTCATGGTTGCCGCCATCCTGGCAGGCTGCGCCAGGTTCGCCATGGAACGACAGATGGAGCCAAAGATGGATGTAAGTCCGGCTGCGGAAATTCCGGCCGCCGAGTTACTGTAGCGGCGCTCTATGAGCGCCGACGATCCACGCTCAGGACATTGCAGGCGGTCACAGACCGCCGCTACAGCTGGCGAAATCTCCGGTAGATGCGGCTGCGATTCACACCCAGCAGCCGCGCTGCTTCCATCACGTTGCCGGCAGTCTCCTGAAGCGCGCGCTGGATCAGCGCCTGCTCGGCGGCATCGAGGTTCAGGGGCAGGCTCGCTTCCGGCTCGGCGGCCGGGCCAGGTGAAATACGGGTCGGGGCGCGTTGAATGAGGCGCAAGTGCGACGGTTCGATCGATTCGCCCCCGCTCTCGATGAGCGCGCGCTCGATCATGTTCTTCAATTCGCGCACATTGCCGGGAAACGTGTAGGTCTCCAGCAGATCGAGCGCTTCCCGAGTCAGGGCGCGTTTGGGCATACCCATCTCGGCGGCGAACAAATCAAGAAAGTGATCCGCCAGCAGCGCGATGTCCTCGGGGCGGTCGCGCAGCGAAGGCATGTTGACCAGATACCGCGCGAGGCGGAAATACAAGTCCTGCCGGAAGCTGCCGCTTGCGATCTTCTCGTCGAGATCGGCATTGGTTGCCGCGACCACACGTACGTCGACGCGCTTCGTCCGGGTGGCTCCCACGGGCGTGATCTGGCCATCCTCCAGGACGCGCAGCAGCTTTGCCTGCAACGTTGGCGCCATGTCTCCGATTTCGTCGAGGAATAGCGTGCCACCGTCCGCCAGGTCGAAGCACCCTCTGCGGTCGCTGGTGGCGCCGGTGAAGGATCCGCGCATGTGACCGAAGAACATCGACTCCGCCAGCTCGCTCGGAATGGCGACACAGTTCACGGGAATGAATGGACCCTGCGCCCGGGGGCTGCTGTAGTGGATTGCGCGGGCTACGAGTTCTTTGCCCGTGCCACTCTCACCGGTGATGAGTACAGTGGTCCCGGAAAATTGATGCAGCCGTTTGATGTCGTCAAGAATCTTGCGCAGCAAACGGCTTCGCCCCACGAATCCGGCAATGCCCCACCGCTTCATCTCCTGCTCAGAGAGCGTCATCAGACGTTCGGTGACCGCGCGCCGAGCCTCCTCGGCTTCCTGTCGCCGCGCGATTTCGGCTTCGAGTGCCCGGTTCCGCTCCGAGATCTCGCGCGTGAGGCGCGCAATCTTCAGATGCGTTTCCACGCGCACGAGCACTTCCTCCGGCCGGAACGGTTTCGGTATGTAATCCACCGCGCCGGAGCGAAATCCGCGCAGCAGATATTCCGTCTCATCTTTCGCCGTGACGAATAGCACGGGGATTGCACGGGTCGTCTCGATCTTCTTGAGCGCGCGACAGACTGCAAACCCGTCACTGTCCGGCATCACCACGTCGAGGAGAATCAGATCAGGCAGGCTTTCCGCCGCAATTTTCAACGCCTCCTGCGCACGCGATGCGGCAAGGATTTCATATCCGCGCGGTTCCAGGGCGTCCGCCAGCAAGCCTATATTCCCGGGCGTGTCGTCAACGATGAGAATCTTCTCGGATGTCATATTTGGGTGACGAGAACCCGTTCGACCGGGATCTGCTCCACAAGGCGCTGAATGCTGTTCATGTCGTAATTCGCAAGAAAGACGCGAAGGCGCTCTCCAACACGGAGCCCGTTCGGACCCAGCTTCTCGAGCTCGTTCAGACAGTTCTTCACGACGGTCGCGTTGTGCAGCTCGGCGGCCCGGACAAGTCGCGCAGCAAGGTCCTCGGGCAGCACCATACTCGACAGATCCATCTCGGATGCGATCGCATCCTCCCTCGCGGTCTCCCTGCAGACAAACTCGACCTGAAGCAAGCTCGTGAGGCATCCGTATATCTGCTCGGCCCGTAATGGCTTCGCCACGAATTCGTGGCAACCCGCCTCAAGGCACCGTTCCCTCTCGCGACTCAGAACCGATGCCGACGTTCCCACTAACTTGATCTCCGGCCCAAATTCCCTCGCGATCCGTCGCGTGGCTTCGAGCCCATCCATCTTCGGAAGCCGCAGGTCCATGAAAACGACGTTCGGTCGTGTCGCGCGGACAAGCTCAACAGCCTGGCGACCGTTTTCCGCCAGTACGATTTGGCAGCCGACCATGCCCAGCATGGCCGAGAGCACTTCGCGATTCTCGCGGATGTCGTCTACAACGAGCGCACGAACCTCATATCCCGGCGCAAGCCGGTCAATCTCCAGGTGGAACGTTGCACCAGATGCAGTAGACGGCGACGCGGGCGGCAATTCCAAAGTGAAATGGAAGAGCGAACCGAGGCCGGGCGTGGACTCGAGCTCGAGCCTCCCGCCCATCAGTTCGACCTGCCGACGGGCAATCGTCAGTCCGAGTCCGGTCCCTCCTTTTGCGCTCGAGTACCCCTGCTGAAAGGGTTCGAAAACACGCTCCTTCAGGTCGCATGGGATTCCCACCCCCGTGTCCTCGACCTCAAACCGCCAGCGACCGTCCGTCTGGTCCAGCAGCCGCAGCGTGACGCACCCCCGCTCCGCGAATTTCACTGCGTTTCCGAGCAAGTTAATGAGTACCTGTCGGAGCTTCCCCTCGTCGCCGATGACCGAAATCGAACGTCGCGCACCAAGTCCATCGATACGCAAGCCGAGGCGCTTCTCTTCGCAGGGCGCTTGAAACATACCGCCAAGTTCGTAAGCTACGGCGCAGAGGTCGAAATCCGAACGCACCAACTCCATCCGTCCTGCGTCGATCTTCGACAAATCGAGAATCTCGTTTATCAGGTGAAGCAAATGACCCGAACTGCGCGCGATCGTCTTGACAGCGTCCCGCTGGAAAGGCCGCAGCTCATCATTGCGCAAAAGAATTTGCGAATAGCCCATGATCGCGTTGAGAGGCGTGCGGATCTCGTGGCTCATGTTCGCCAGGAATTCGGACTTCGCGCGGTTCGCACTGTCTGCCTGTACTTCAGCCCGCTGCCGGATCGCAACTTCGACCAGTAGCGCTTCGTTGGACTGGGCCAGTTCGGCCGTGCGGTCCCGCACACGAACCTCGAGATCGTCACGCGCCGACCGCAACGCCTGCTCCGCTCGTTTACGCTCTGCAATTTCGGCAGAGAGCTCGCTTGTGGCTTCCCGGACCCGCTCTTCGATCGCCGAAACACGCCTGCCGTGACTCCAGACGTACGCCGAGAGGAGAATGGTAATGGCCACACCAGCGCCAAGGGCAGCCCAGGACTGCCACGTGAAGCCAGATACGTCGAACGCCCCCGACGGCTCGAAACGCAGCCTCCACACGCGCCCGGGGATCTCGATGCTGGTTTCCCATGCGGGTGTTCTGCTCGGCGGCCCGGAATCGCGCCGGTAGATCTCGCCTCCGTCTTCATCGACGACGGATACACCAATTCCCTTTTCTACTGCCATCCGAAGTGATGCATCCACCAAATCGGGGATACGAAACACGGCCACAGTAAATCCACGTAAATTCGCTCGGCGCTCTTCGACCGTCGCCGGAGTGCCGTCGTAAACAGGCAGCAACATCAGAAAACCAAGTTGCGAGCCGGGTTCCTGTACGAGCCGTACAGGAACAGTCGCCGTGGCCAGTCCGGTATCGCGGGCCCGCTCCAGGGCTGCTCGACGCCTTTCCTCGGAACCTACATCGAACCCAAGCGCAGATTCGTTCCTCTCCAGGTTTTCCATGAAATACACTGGGAAGTACTCCGTACGCTCGCCAGCCTGAACCAGGACTCCCTCCTCCTTCTGCTCGATGAAGTGAAACGTATCGAAGCCGTCGGCATTTGCCTTGGCTTCAAATTCGGCGCGCGCGCTTCGGGGTACACGGGGATCCCACGCCAGCCCCTGCAACTCCGGCCGCCGACGGAGCGCGCCACTGACAAAGGCACGGAACTCCCCGCGGGTAATCTCCTTACGCGCGCTCAAAAACGACTCGATCGCATAAAGAACCTCCATCGACCGGATCAACTGGCCCTGCAATGCCTCCACGCGCTCGGCAGCCACCTGCGCCACGTGATTTTGAATCTCACGGTTCTCCCAATCCCGCACGAATGCGCTGGTCACCGTCGAAAGCGCCAAACCGCCGGCGAAAACGACGATGGCGGGCCATTGCCTTGTAATCGATTTGGAAGAGTTCATGGCCAAACCAAAAGTGCAGCTTGGCTGCCAAACGGTCGATTGATGCGTAAATCCATGCAACTACAACAATCCCGATATCGCAAATCAGGAAACACGATGCGGCGCAAGTACAATTGTGTAAGTATCCGCAGGCGCGGTTACAAATTTGTGGTCGCGGCCAGTAACGCTGCGGCCCCAGGGCTTTTTGAGCGGAAGGATCTTGGTGAGACTGGTCACCACGCAGACCACGAAGAGTGCGATTAGTTTGTCGGCGGTCATAGACCGCCGCTACAGTTTCAGCGGTTCCTATTGAGTCGCTGAAGTTCTGCCGTCCGGATATTGCACCAGGTCCCGAGAAACCGTGTGCCCATCAAAAAAGTGAAACTCATTACAACCGGCGAGCACGCTACAAAGCGTCTGGACCAAACTTTAGCGGACTGGTTGCCGGAAGTGCTGGGGCGTCCGGTCCCAAAAGCAAAGGGGCGAAAACTCATCATGGCGGGAGCCGTTTATTTGAATGGACGGCCGGTGAGAATCCCCTCGAAAGAGTTGTTTCCAGGTGCAACGATCGAAGCCTATATCGATCCTGGAAAGCTCTTTCAGGACTCGACCTCGCGAGACAGGAAATTTGAGCTGACAGCAGATCGTATTTTGTTTGAAGACGAAGACCTGATCGTCATCGATAAACCGCCTGGTCTCCCTGCTCAACCGACTTTAGACAAAGCTCGGGACAACCTCTTTGCTGCAGTTAGTCGGTTCCTGTCCAGGAGAGATGGAGTCGTGAAACCCTACGTGGGGGTCCATCATCGGCTGGATCGCGATACGTCGGGTGTTGTGCTTTTTAGCAAGTCACAGCGAGTGAATGCGGCTGCTGCAGAAATTTTTTCAAACCACCTCGGGGTCAAGATCTATCAGGCGGTCACTGTGCCGCGCCCAAATCGTTTACGAAGTAAGCTCGAAAAAGAATGGACTATCAAGAATTACCTTGGAAAGATTTCGTCAACATCGAAGCGCGCCAGGTATGGCGCCGTCGATTCGGAAGGAGACCTGGCTGAAACGTCCTTTCGTGTGATCGCAGAGCACCGGCTTGGAATCCTGATCGAGGCAATCCCAAGGACCGGTCGAACGCATCAGATTCGAGTACATCTCTCAGAATATGGGCTGCCGATCCTGGGGGATGATCTTTACGGCGTTGATAACAACCCGGGGCCTGACGGATTGGCCCCGCGTCTGATGCTGCATGCCGCTCAGTTGATATTCCCTCACCCGATTACCAGGCGTGAAATATGCGTCAAAAGCCCGCTACCCACCGATTTTGCGCAGTGTCTCAATCGAATCGAAGCTCGTTAATTTGCGCACTTCCGTACGGTTGGTTGACAAACCTCACGGCTTTCGGCAAAGTCGTCCGCGTAACCCAGTTTGGCAAAACACGCAATTCGTGGGAAACGTCATGTTTTATCGTCCGCCTCGAAAGAGCGGACGCAAACGCGGCTGTGTTCGAAGGAGGTTTATGCGCGTAACAGGACAAAAAAGCAGCAGGGTGATGCTTGCCGGGGTTGTGGTCATCGCAACGGGCATGCTCTTCTCAATTGTGGAACGATTGGAAGTGCGGACTGTGTCCGACGCGCCGTTCGGCTCTGCTCGCCTGGTTTCGATTGCGCAACTGTCCGAATACACGGAGATGTGCCTGCCGGAAGAGATGGAAACGGGCCATTCCAATTTGGTGGCCGACAATTTGTTTGCGGCGTTCAAGGACGAACCGGTGTATGCCTCCTCGCAGGACGCCGGACAAACAGTGACTGTGGCTCGGCCACCTGTGCGAAACATTCTGGACACGGATCCCATCTACAGCGCCGTCGCGGTGGACGTTCAGCACGACGAGGTGTTTCTCCAGGACACCAACACCTGGAGCATCCGGGTGTTTAACCGGCTCGACAATACTCCGGCGAATGCCCCGCGTACGGAACCGAAGCGGGTGATCGGCGGCGAAAACACAGACATCCAATTCAACAGCTGCATTTACATCGACCCGAAGAACGGAGACATTTACACCGTCGAAAACGATATCGGCGACAGCATTGCCGTGTTTTCACGCGACGCGAACGGCAATGTCGCACCTATTCGCAAGCTGAATGTGACGCATCGGGCCTATGCAATGGCCGTGGATGAAGAGAAGGAGGAACTGTATGTTACGGTTCAGTACCCTCCCGCCGTAGAGATATACCGCAAGACAGCATCCGGAAATGAGAAGCCCCTGCGCGTCGTCGAGGGGGAAGCCACTCGACTATCGGATGCTCACGGCATCGCCATTGATGTGAAGAACAAACTGATGTTCGTTAACAATTGGGGCAACATCAGTGACTATAGGTCTCCCGGGACCGGCAGGTTCGAGGCTCCCTCAATTACCGTGCATTCACTCGATGCGAAAGGTGACGCTCCTCCACTGCGCGTCATTCAAGGTCCCAATACTCAATTGAATTGGCCGGGCGTGATGTCAATGGACCCTGACACTCTTGATCTATACGTGGCCAACGATCTGGGCCAGGCGGTTCTGGTCTTCCGCGGCACCGATCAGGGTAACGTCCGGCCGCAGCGGGTTATTAAAGGAGGCAGGACCGGTCTGAGCTATCCCGTAGCAGTGTTCGTCGATACGAAGAACAAAGAACTGTGGGCTTCCAACATCGGCAACGCATCAGCCACAGTCTATCCACTGACGGCGAATGGGAACGTGGCGCCTCTGCGAACAATCCGCAGCGCTCCTGCCGGTAAAGTGTCACTCCGATTCGGTAAGACCCAGGCGCTGGCCTATGACACCAAGCGTGAAACGATCCTGGTGCCCAACTGAGTGACGCATCCGCAAATTGCGGCCTTCGCCAGGCTGGCGAAGGAGAATACGCCTCCCATCCGGGCGATCGAGGGTCAAAGGACAAAGATCAGCAGGACCATGCATGGTTTTGCATTCGACGACATCCACGATGAAATTGTGGTGACGAGTCCCCTTACACAGGCCGTTCTCGTATTCCGCGGAGGCGCCAGTGGAGAAGAACCCCCGATTCGTGTGATCCAGGGGCGTAACACTCAGATACTGGGTGATGCTCGTGGCGGCAACGATAAGGTGAGCATCGATCCGGTTAATAACGAAATTCTGGTTCCTACCGGCAAAGGCGGGATTTCGAACGAAGGAGAGATTCCCACTGCCATCCTGGTTTTCGACCGCATGGCGAACGGAGACGTGGCGCCCAAACGAGTTCTCTCAGGACCTGACACGCTGATTGATGGCAGAAAACCTCCAGTCGCTGTCGATCCGATCCGCAATCTCATGGTTGTGAACCGCGGCAATGCCCTCTTGATCTTTGATCGCACCGCCAGTGGAAATACAAAGCCGAAAGCGGTAATCCAGGGACCAAAAACCGGCGTGACGAATATCAGCTCATTCCAGGTCTATCCGCCAAAGGGCTGGATCATAAGCGGCTGCACCGGCGGAGCTATTTGCGCCTGGAGCATTACGGATAACGGGGACGTTCCTCCGCGCTGGAAAATCCCGGTTCAACAACTCACGGGACACGTGGCATCTGGAATCGCTCTCGATCCAATCCACAGGGAAATCATTCTGAGCGCAGCCGGCCAGAGAGTTCGACCGCCGAGCGGGATTATGAACACCATTATCACCTTTTCATGGCCGGAAATATTTTAGGGAGAAATCATGACTCTAGCCGTGCAGGAGATCAAATGGCCAGATTTGTGCTAGTGCATGGCGCGTTCTCTGGGGCATGGATTTGGGGGCCGCTGACGGACCGTCTGAAGGCGGCTGGACATTCGGTGGAAGCGTTCGACCTGCCAGGCTTAGGCGACGACCACATCCCTGCGAGCGAGGTCACCTTGGATGCCTGCGCTGCCCGTCTGTGTGAGGTGCTGGCCGACAGTTCCGAACCGGCAGTCGTCGTCGGCAACAGTATGGGTGGCTCCTGCACAGAGGATGTCGCGGCGTGGGCCATCGCACGGCAGCGGCCGCAACCGCTCGCACCATTCGCGACGCCAGTATCCATCCCTCCCTGGTGCCCTCGACGGCATCAGCCGGTATTATGTGTTATGCACGCGGGATCGAGCTATCCCGCCGGCGCTGCAGCGACGGATGATCGCTGAAAACGCGTGCGTCGATGTCGTTGCTCTCGACACGGATCACACGCTCCACCTGTCAATGACGGACGAGCTGGCCAAGGCTCTCCACCGATTCGCGACGCACTCATTCCGACCCGCTGGAAGGCACACCACCAGCTGAGAAGTTGCGTGCTGTGGGCGTCAACGCGTGACGGTTTACGAATGGCTCGCGGGTCCTGGAACGCGAGATAAATCGGGCCAGCTGGCGGGTTTGGTGCCGTCATTCCGCCCTGGTTAGGTTCGAAGGGACGCGCCGTCACAAAAGCTATTGAGATGTGACACTACGCGTTCTTGATCCGACCTTCGAGGAGTCCTTTTCAGCCCCAGAATGTACACGCAGCCATTGCGCTCCAACCTGTAAATAATTGAAAACCATTAAAATATACGTTGACAATATATCACTAAGATTTTATTATATGTCTAGACTCAATAGTTATACAACTGATTGACGCTTAAACCCTTTTACAAGAAGTGAGGAGTCGCGTTATGACAGTTTTTACACGTCGTGAGTTTTCCACGCTGCAAGACCGCGTGAACCGTATTTTTCGTGAGTCGTACAGTCCCGAAGGCTCGGACGAGGCGTTGACAACCGCCAATTTCGCACCGCCGGTGGATGTCTACGAAGACGAACACAGCATTACCCTGAAGCTTGAAGTGCCGGGAGTCGACGAAAAGGCCATTGATGTCAGCATCGAGAACAACACGCTCACCGTCCGCGGCGAGCGCACGCTCGAAAAGGAAGAGAAAGCGGAGAATTTCCAGCGAGTCGAGCGGCAGTACGAAAGCGGAGAATTTCCAGCGAGTCGAGCGGCAGTACGGAAGCTTCACCCGTTCGTTCACGGTGCCCAACTCGGTGGATCCGGAGCAAGTAACCGCCCACTATGACAAGGGCGTGCTGAAGATCAGCCTGGCGAAGAAGGTGGAAGCCAAACCCAAGCAGATCAAGGTGAATGTCGACGGCCAAAGGACCCTGGAAGCCAAAGGACCCAGCAAGGTGGCGGTTGCTTAGTAGCCAGTGAAAGACAAATGGGAGGCGCGGCTGCAATTCGGCACCGTCTCCCCTCTTGCAAGCCGGTGACAATCGATGATTACCGACTTCAAAACGACGTCGACCAACCCAACCGGCAGTCACGCTATCGCCGCCAGGTCGGCTGGTACCTCCACGCCATAGAAAAGCGAAGCGGACGTCCCGCCGCTGGCTTTCCGTTGCATTTGTGATCCAGTAGCCATTTGGCTACTGGATCGAAATCGACCTAACTGCTCACACGAGAATGATTAACGCGCATCCCTTTGTGGCAATTCGCACAACCCATCAACAAAACTGTTGATGGAAAGGGTTCGCCCTCCCGCTTTGAAACTCACAAATCATTGAAAAACCGAAGAACAAGAATCGGCACGGGCCGTGCTTTATAGGCCAGCATGAAGGAAAGATGCAATTTGGCCAAGAGTTCATACGTCCCTTCTCCGGCCATCTTTGCTTTCAACAAAGCTGCTGTCGTCGCGATCGTGATTAACTCCGCGTCATTCGAGGTTTGGTTTGCGTGAACACATGTTTTGGCGTCACGAAGCGACATCACTTCGTGACAAACAAAGTTTACTTCGTGACAAACAAAGTTTACTTTGCGACAAACAAAGTTTGCTTCGTGGCAAACAAAGTTTGCTTCGTGGCAAACAAAGTTTGCTTCGTGGCAAACAAAGTTTGCTTCGTGGCAAACAAAGTTTACTTCGTGACAAACAAAGTTTACTTCGTGACAAAC
>WNFT01000290.1_pt1 | contig 48225 bp, 49 predicted proteins | sample 5400191 | NCBI WGS metagenome assembly WNFT01 (sample SAMN13153359, study PRJNA577476) | soil metagenome | isolation source: 80 cm saprolite under Madrone tree | place: USA:California | collected 2016-06-14 | reverse complement strand
CACCAGACCGACGCGTTTCGGCTGCACCCAGAGCACGCCGCCGATCAGAATGAAGAGCGCAAACGCATTGAAGAAAAGGATTCGGCGCGTCAACGCCGAGAAGCGGCGATGGGGATGAAGCGGCCGATCGGCGCCCATCGGCCGTGGCCGTCGCGCATTGCGCTCGCGCGGGGCCCATTCCGGAGAAAATGTCTTATCCGGCGGCGGCGACGATTTTGTCGGCCGCTCGGCACGAGCGAGCACGCGGCTGTCCTTGTCGCTTACGGCCATGATTTCAGGACTCGTCCATCGAAACGCGGCAGCATGAAGGCGGTGCCGGGCAAGATTCGATCTCAAACCTCCTTGTAACGGTAGCCCACGCCATACAGCGTCTCGATCGAATCGAAATCGTCGTCCACCGCCTTGAACTTCTTTCTTAAGCGCTTGATGTGGGAATCGATCGTGCGGTCGTCGACATAGACCTGGTCGTCATAGGCGGCGTCCATCAGATTGTCGCGGCTTTTGACGAAGCCGGGCCGCTGGGCCAGGCATTGCAAAATCAGGAATTCCGTCACCGTGAGCCTGACAGGCTTCGCGGTCCAGGTGCATTCGTGGCGCATCGGATCGAGCACGAGCTTGCCGCGCACCAACGTCTGCTTGGCGTCGGGCGGCGGCGAGTGGCCGCCTTTCTTGCCTTCGGCGCGGCGCAACACCGCCTTCACCCGCTCCAGCAGCAGGCGCTGGGAGAAGGGCTTGCGGATATAGTCGTCGGCGCCCGCGTTCAGCCCCATCAATTCGTCGATTTCCTCATCCTTGGAGGTGAGAAAGATCACCGGAATCTCGCCGGATTGGCGCAGCCGCCGCAAAAGCTCCATGCCGTCCATGCGCGGCATCTTGATGTCCAGAATCGCAAGATCCGGCGGGGTCGCCGTGAGCGCGGTCAGCGCCGATGCGCCGTCGGTATAGGAGCGCACGTGATAGCCCTCCTGCTCCAACAGCATGGTCACGGAAGCCAGGATATTCTTGTCGTCGTCTACGAGTGCGATGGTCGCCATGGAGCGGAATCGAACCTATCCAAATTTCAAATCAGTATAGGCCAGCCGGGTCGAAAGCGGGAGCCAACTCGCCGTTCCATCAAGCAAAGCCGAGCCTTTTGGCTTAATTAAGGTCAAAGCAGGCAGGACAAAGGCAGCCTGCGGCGTCCTTCGGCATCGGCTTATGGGGGCGCTCGGCGCACCAGCAATTTTCGCCCGGATTGCAGGAAAATGCCGCGCGGCAGCGAATGCAGCGCGCATTTTCCGTTGCCTCGAGCGCTTCGTGAATCGCCTTCTCCAAAGTCGCGATCAGGCGAATTGCACTTTCAGGATTTCATAGGAGCGTGCGCCACCGGGCGCGGTAACCTCGACAGTGTCGCCGGCGGTCTTGCCGATGAGCGCCCGCGCGATCGGCGACGAAATCGAAATCTTGCCTTTCTTGGCGTCCGCTTCGAGATCGCCGACGATCTGGTATTTGACCTTGGCATCGGTGTCTTCATCGGCGAGCGTCACGATCGCGCCGAATTTCACCGTCTTGCCGGACAGCTTCGACACATCGATGATCTCGGCGCGCGAGAGCTTGTCCTCCAAATCCATCACCCGGCCTTCGATGAAGGCCTGGCGATCCTTCGCCGCGTGATATTCGGCGTTCTCCGACAAATCGCCGTGCGAGCGCGCTTCCGTGATCATCTTGATGACGGCGGGGCGCTCGACCAGCTTCAGATGTGTAATCTCGTCCTCGAGGGCCTTGTAGCCCGAGGCGGTCATCGGAATGCGGTCCATCCTCTCCACCTTAAAATCGACAGTACTTTCTGCTCCGGCCGGCGTCTCTAAAGCGAGCCCGAACCCGGAACGCTAGAACCCAACGCTTGAGAATCGGTCACCGTTCCGGCGGGCGAGAAGCCTTTAAGACCAGCGTTTAAGCATAGGACTGCAGGGGGGCGACTTCAAGGGAGCCCGATCTAAGAGATTCAATGGCTTGGGTCACGGCAGCCGCTCCCGCCATGGTGGTGCAGTAAGGAATTTTCATGGCCAACGCGGTCTTTCTGATGGAGGCCGAATCGGTCAAGGCCTGGGCGCCGTCGGTGGTGTTGAAAACCAGCGAGATTTCGCCGTTTTTCATCGCGTCCACGATATGGGGACGGCCCTCCAGCACCTTGTTGATCAGCCGTACTGGCAGGCCGCTGGCCTGCAGAAATTTTGCCGTCCCCCGAGTTGCGACGATATCGAACCCCATGGCGATAAGCTGGGCCGCCGGGTCGGCTGCAAATTCCTTATCGGCGTCCTTGACCGAAATGAAGACGGTTCCCGAGAGCGGCAGCTTGGTGCCGCCCGCAATCTGGCTTTTGGCGAAGGCGCGGCCGAAATCGGTATCCAGTCCCATGACCTCGCCCGTCGATTTCATTTCGGGACCAAGAATGGTGTCCACGCCTGGAAAGCGCGCGAAAGGAAGCACGGCCTCCTTCACGGCGATGTGGGACTTTTTGGGTCGCTTCAGATCGAACGACGACAGCAGCTCGCCCGCCATCACGCGCGAAGCGATGCCCGCGACCGGTAGGCCTATCGCCTTGGCCACGAACGGCACCGTCCGCGACGCGCGCGGATTGACTTCAAGGACGAAGATGTCGCCGTTCTGGATGGCGTATTGCACATTCATCAATCCGCGCACCTTGAGCGCGCGGGCAAGCGCGACGGTCTGGCGTTCGAGTTCGCCGATCGTGGCCGCGTCGAGCGAGTGCGGCGGCAGCGCGCAGGCGGAATCGCCCGAATGGATGCCCGCCTCCTCGATGTGTTCCATGATGCCCGCGACGAAGACCTGGCCCTCATTGTCGCAGATCGCATCGACGTCGATTTCAATCGCATGGTGCAGGAAGCCGTCGATCAGCACCGGGTTGGCGCCGGAAATCTTGAACAGCTCGCCCGAATGCAGCGCCGCTTTCAGCGAGGGCTCATCCGCGACAATGATCATGCCGCGCCCCCCCAGCACATAGGACGGACGCAAAATCACCGGATAGCCGATGTCTCGCGCTGCCGCGACCGCGGTATCGATGTCGAGCGCGGTTCCGTTCTGGGGCTGCTTCAAATTCAATTTCACCAGCAGCTCTTGGAAGCGCTTGCGGTCTTCGGCCAAGTCGATGGCGTCGGCCGAGGTGCCCAGCATGGGCACGCCGGCTTGGCTCAAAGGACCGGCAAGCTTCAACGGCGTCTGGCCGCCGAATTGCACGATGACGCCCGCAAGCGTGCCTTTCATTTGTTCGACGCGGATGATTTCGAGCACATCCTCGGCGGTCAACGGCTCGAAATAAAGCCGGTCCGACGTGTCGTAATCGGTCGAGACGGTCTCGGGATTGCAGTTGATCATGATGGTTTCGAAGCCCTGCGTCGACAGCGCAAAGCAGGCGTGACAACAGCAATAATCGAATTCGATGCCCTGACCGATGCGGTTCGGCCCGCCGCCCAAGATGATCACTTTGCGCTTGTCGGACGGCCGCGCCTCGCACTCGACCTCGCCGCCGACCGGCGATTCATAGGTCGAGTACATGTAGGAGGTGAGCGCGGCAAATTCGGCCGCGCAGGTGTCGATGCGCTTGTAGACCGGATGAACGTCAAGCCCGCGGCGCAGCGCTTGCACGTCCTTTTCCTGCTTGCCCGCGAGACTTGCCAGCCGCGCATCCGAGAATCCCATCGCCTTCAGCCGCCTTAAAGCGTCCGCATCCTCCGGCAGTCCGTATTTCGCGATCGCTGATTCGACGCGCACGATCTCCGCCAGCTCGCCGACGAACCACGGATCGTAGCCGGTGATGCGGGCAAGCTCCTCTTCTCTGACCCCAAGCCGAAGCGCCTGCGCCGCGACGCGCAAACGGTCAGGCGTCGGCCGGCCGAGGGCGGCGCGTATGGCGTTGGAATCGTCGCCCTGGCCGAGATTGGGAATGGCGATTTCATCGAAGCCCGTGAGTCCGGTTTCCAGCGAGCGCAGCGCCTTCTGCACCGATTCCGCGAAGGTGCGTCCGATCGCCATCACTTCGCCGACCGATTTCATCGAGGTGGTGAGGATCGGCTCGGCGCCGGGAAATTTCTCGAAGGCGAAGCGGGGGATCTTCGTCACCACATAATCGATGGTCGGCTCGAAGGAAGCCGGCGTCAGTCGCGTAATGTCGTTCTTAAGCTCGTCCAGCGTATAGCCGACGGCGAGCTTGGCGGCGACTTTGGCGATGGGAAACCCGGTCGCCTTCGACGCCAGCGCCGACGAGCGCGAGACGCGCGGATTCATTTCGATGATGACCATGCGTCCATCGGAAGGGTTGATCGCGAACTGCACATTGGAGCCGCCGGTCTCCACCCCGATCTCGCGCAAGACCGCGATCGAGGCCGTGCGCATGCGCTGATATTCCTTGTCGGTGAGCGTCAGCGCCGGCGCCACCGTGATCGAATCGCCGGTGTGCACGCCCATCGGATCGATGTTCTCGATCGAGCAGACGATGATGGCGTTGTCGGCTCTGTCGCGCACAACCTCGAGCTCGAACTCCTTCCAGCCGAGCACGGATTCCTCGATCAGAATGCCGTGGCCGCGCGAAGCCTCGAGCGCGCCTTCGGCGAGAGCGGCGAACTCCTCGCGGTTATAGGCGATGCCGCCGCCGGTTCCGCCCAGCGTGAAGGAGGGCCGGATGATCGTCGGCAGGCCGATTTTCTCCAGCGCCGCGGTTGCTTCCGTCATGCTGTGCGCAAAGAGGGAACGCGGGGAATCGAGGCCGATCCGCTCCATTGCCTCGCGGAACAGCTGGCGGTCTTCGGCCTTGGCGATGGCCTCGGCCTTCGCCCCGATCATCTCGATGCCATGCGCCGCAAGCACGCCGCTTTCGTGAAGATCGAGCGCGGTGTTCAGCGCGGTCTGCCCGCCCATCGTCGGCAGGAGCGCGAAGATGCGGCCGTCGGGCACATTCTTCTTCTCGCGGACGATGATCTTCTCGACGAATTCCGGCGTGATCGGCTCGATGTACGTCGCGTCGGCAAGCCCCGGATCCGTCATGATGGTCGCCGGGTTCGAATTCACCAGCACGACGCGGTAGCCCTCGGCCTTCAGCGCCTTGCAGGCTTGCGCCCCCGAATAATCGAACTCGCAGGCCTGGCCGATGACGATCGGCCCAGCCCCGATGATCATAATGGTGTGGATATCCTCCCGCTTCGGCATCACACCAACCCTGCTGCAACAACGGCAAGGAAGCCCCACCTCCCCCAACGTGGGGAGGTCGGAGCGCGAAGCGCTCCGGGTGGGGGGATTCGTGACACTCGCAAAGTCTCAACCGAAATCACTTTTCCATCTCACTCAAAAAAAAGCCCTCGCGAGGAGGGCCGGTTCAACTGCGCCAGCGGAGCGTGCGCTCCTGTACAGGATTTATGAAGGGCACACCCGTCTCCACCGATTCGGCCCAAGCCTTCTTCAGCCGGTGGTACCATATCGCCGGCACATCCGCGTCCTGAATTAGCATCTGCGGGGGAGAGAATTTAAGTCCCTCGTTCTGCAATTCCACAATTCTGCGGTCCTGTCCCAAAAAGGCACGCGCAAACGGCCGGAAGAACGGCTTGACCAGCACGAGCCACGGCATCGTCCAATAGAACACCTGAGTCACCAGCGTGCGATTCTCGTCCTGCGGCGTCACCGCGGTAAAACCCAGCACCTCGCGCTTGCCCGCGCGGATATGCTCGAAGCGAAGGCTCGGCAGCTCGAAGCGGATCTCGGTGATGAGATCGCCGCCCAGAATCTTGTAGGCGAAGGAGTTGGACGAGGGTTTATGCCCGACCATCGTGAAGCCCCTCAAGCTCGGCGCGTGATGCTTCTCCTTGGCGTGGATCGATGCCTCGCGCCGCCACCACCAGGCATTGTGCACGAACGGGCCATGTGCGGGATCCATCAGACCGACGACGGCATGATCGACCTCGCAGGGGAAGATCTGTGATTCGACGAAACGCGGAATTGCCGCGCCGTCCGCTGTTCCGATCGGAATCCGAGGCGGATCGAGCAGGGGCGGGGCATCTCCTTTCGCGTCATGCGCGAAATAGACCCAGATCAACCCGTCCTGCTCCTTGGCCGGATAGGACCGCACTTTAATGCGCGAAACATCGATGTCGCCTTCTTGGAGCACCGAGGGAATATGCGCGCATTGGCCGTCGGGCTTGAAGCGCCAGCCATGATAGGGGCATTCGACGACGCCCTCGCGGATGCGCCCGGCCGAGAGCGGCGCCGCGCGGTGCGGGCAGATATCGCGCAAGGCGAAGATTTGCCCATCCGCGCCCCGCCCTAAGAGGACCGGTTCGCCGCACAGCATCTCGCGCCGCATGGCGCCGGCCTTCAGCGACGCCGACAGCCCCGCCATGTACCAGAGATTGGTGAGGAAATGCGTCTCTTCGCTCAAACTTTGCCGCCCTCGTTGCCGTGACGTGATAACCCACGCCGCACCCAAGCGCGACTCCGCCCTTCGCGAATTCCCCCTCATGAAAGGGCGAGATCGCATTTTCCCTCCCGCACACCGCATTTAGTCTGGGGACTGGCGCTCGCGTGTTCAAATCTCGCCGCTCCGACGAATAAACGTCCCACTTGACAATTTATGGTGGAACAACCATAAAATAACACGGCGGCGAAGGACCTCAAGCCTGTCGAATGGGTCGGATCGAGCTATAAGGATTTTGTCTCGTTTCCCGATGCTGTTCAGGACACGATGGGGCATGCGCTCTATCTGGCGCAGACTGGCCGCATCCATTCGGCGGCGAAGCCGTTGAAGGGCTTCGGCGGAAGCAGCGTCGTCGAAATTGTAGAAGATGACCGGGACGGCACGTATCGCACGGTCTACACCGTGAAATTCGCGAGCGCGCTTTACGTCCTGCACGCCTTCCAGAAGAAATCGAGGAAGGGCAACGAGACGCCGCGCGAGGAGATCGAATTGGTACGGAGACGACTAAGGATTGCCGAAGAAGATCACGCAGCGCGGCTAAGAGGCATGCGATGAGCAAGAAGAACGACACCGCCATTCGACGCGGTACGGGAAATATTTTTGCCGATCTTAATTTTCCCGACGCCGACACGCACCTGCTCAAAGCTCAGCTCATGAGCCGCGTGCAGGACACGATGCGCGACCGCAAGCTCAATCAAACGGAAGCTGCGCGCATCATGGGTGTGAGCCAACCCGACGTTTCCAGGATGCTGAGGGGGCAATTTCGCGATGTCTCGGTCGAGCGCATCATGCGGATGCTGACCAAGCTCGGCTGCGAGGTCGATATCGTCGTCAAGCCGCACGGGCGCAAAAAAGCTTTCGCGGCAATTCACCTCGATAGCGCCTAAAGCGAATCCGGCGAACCGCTGCGACCAACTGGCGCTCCTTGCAGTAGCGGCTTGTTGCATTGGGCTTGAATAACAAGAGATCGCCGCACAGCATCTCGCGGCGCATGGCGCCGGCTTTCAGCGACGCCGACAGCCCCGCCATGTACCAGAGATTGGTGAGGAAAGCGACGCCGCCGAGGCTGCCGAAATGACACTGCAAATTGTCCAGAAGAGGCGCGTTGTCAATTGGGCGCAACGCGAGGACATACAGAACGATATGCGCAACGACTTGGACGACTATCTCTTTGATGTAGTTCGCGATCAAAAGGGCTACGCGCTAACGCCGGATGCGATGGACGATATTATCGGTAGGCTTCTGAGCATCGCTCGAGCGCGCATGCCGGATTAATTCAATGATTCGAACCATCTCTTATTCGACACATACGCTTCGCTATCGCTTGCGCTTTTCGGACCGAAAGACCATGGCGATCACCGTCTACCCGGAGGGCGCGATCGAAGTGATTGCTCCGCGGGGTGCCACTCAGGAAAAGATCGAAAACCGGCTTCGCAAGCGAGCACGGTGGGTCCTTCGGCAACTCTTGTATTTTGAACAATTCAAGCCTCGTTCGCCCAGGCGGAGATACATCGGCGGCGAATCCCATCTCTATCTCGGGCGTCAGTACCGCTTGAAGCTGACGAAGAGCAAAATCGATGGCGTCAAGGTAAGGGGTGCGTACTTGTGTGTGGCGTCCCCTTTCTGCGCTGACGCCCACCACGTGAAACGGCTGGTAACGGGCTGGTACCGGGAGAAGGCGAGATCGAGGCTAAATGACCGTTTTGATGCGATCTCCCAACGCTTCAAACGATTGAAGTGCGGTTCGTCTCCTCCGATCTTGCGTTCAATGTCCCGCCGCTGGGGAAGCTTCAATAGGGCGGGGCGAGTGTTGCTCAATCCCGATCTGATACGCGCGCCAACGGCGTGCATAGATTACGTTATCACGCACGAACTCATCCATCTCGTGCATCCAAACCACAGTTCGAGGTTCTACGAATTGCTGGATGCGTTGATGCCAGACTGGCGCAGTCGGAAAACGCGTCTTGAGAAAATTCTTTCGTAACACATTCAACATGCGGACAAGAATGTCCGCTATGAGTTTGTGATAAAGGCTCTTGCATTCGGCCCGGCATCATGCTATGAGTTGTTTATAGCGTTGGTTGTGGGCGTTTTGGAGCGCCCGTGAAACGCGAAGAGACGTGGCGGTGCGAAGCGTCCAGCGAATTCAAACCATGCGGATCGCTTTCGCTTCGAGCCGCGAACGAGCAGCCGTCGCGGTTTTTTGCGAACGAACTATTGGATCGTCCGCCAAATTTCCGGCGTCCGCGCAGCGAGCTGAAAAATCGCGCGAACGAACTGAAGGATTGAGACCGCAAGGCGCGGGCGTCGGTTTTCGCCGTCAGAAAAGCCGGTTCGCGTTGGAGACGTTTGATTATTTTCTGGAAATCAAAAACTCGGCACTTTTCATGGCTTTTTGCCTTCAGGAAATCAAAGAAATCAAAGAAATCAAACGCAGAGCGCGCCCTTCAAGGCCTCACACCCGGAGGCGGACCTGCCGCTGCAGGCGCGCCCAGCAGTCCGGGCGGCAAGCCCGCCGGTGCCTTCCCTGCGGGTTCATCTGCGGGCCGGAGCAGGGTCTCGCGTGCGGCCAGGATCTGGTTGACCTTCATCTCGGGCAGCTTGTAGGCCCAGTCCTTGTTGCGCGCATTGATGGCGTCGGCTTCGGACTGCACCATCGGATTGCCCGCCTGCGCCGACACGCTCGCCCAGCGATCCATTCCCTTGCTCGCGATCTTCACCGTGACGTTGAGCCCGTCGAAGGTGTTGAACACCGATTGCGGCGCATTGTTGAAGTCGAACTGGTCCGCCTTGGCGACGTCGTCGAAGGAAAAGCCGATGATGGCGCTCGCCACTCCGTCGGGCGAGCCTTCGAACGACAGCTCGCGGCCGCGCGGCAGATCGAGCATCTTGAAGTCCATCGCCTCCTTGGAATCGCGCGCCAGTGTGTAGGACGGCCCCATCGGCGGCTTGACCACCGCGCCCTTCAAGCGGTCGCGCGCTATGGCGACTACGTTCTTGTCCAGCCAATCGGCGACCGCGGCCTTCGGCGTCAAATAGCCGCGCGCGAGCCAGGACTGGTTCTGGTCCGGTCGCCGCACATACAGGAGAGACCGGCCAAGCTCGTCGGGCGTACCTTGTGCTTGCCCGATCAGGAGATCGGCGAGCACCTTGCCGCCGGCACCGATGAGCTTGACTTCGGTGGCATCGCCCATCGGCGGTGCGCCAAGGCCGAGATAGTTCAGCCAATCGGCGCGCGCCGTCTTCGGCTCGATGATCTCGAGATCGCCGAGGCCTCTGCCCGCGGCAGCCACTTGCATCGCATCCGCGGGGAAGGAGTCGCGCTCGGCGACGTTCCATTTGCCCTGCATCTGGCGGATGTGAAGGGTCCCGGTCTTCGACGTCACGTCGACTTCGGTGACGCCGTTCAGCTGCCCGCTCAGCCCGGGAAAGAAGGCGCGCGGCTCGAACTTCGGAGCGAGCTGTGCGGCGCGCTGATACACCGCCAGCACCGCGAGCAGCACGAAGGCCAGCGTAACGCCGCTCAGAATCGTCAGATTACGCTTGCGCCGGTCCGCCATGATCGCCGTCGCCGCCATGTCAAAGTCCCCTTGCGCGGACGCGCCGGCGATTGCGCAACACCGCAAGACCGATCGCGGCCGCGGCAACAAACACCGGCACCAAAGCGATGTTGAGGAAAGCCAGCAGCGTGCCGAGATTGTTCACGTCGCGAACGAGGCTCGCCTGCACTTGGCGCAAATTCGTGCGTGTCTCGACGAGATCGCGGCGGAACTTGTCGATCTGCGCCTGCTGCTCCTTGGTGAGAACCGGGGCGCTGCCGGGGTTTTGGTTTTCGCCGCCCTGTCCCTGCAGCGCGCGCAAGGAGGCTTCGGTTTGAGTCACCTTGTCCTGCAGCGCGCGCTCCTGGGCGAGGAAGCGGCTTTCGGCCTCGCGGCGAATCCCGTCCACCAATATGAAGGGCCGAGCGGAGCGCTCGCGCGTCCGCAGCGAGATGAGATCGTTCGATCCCATCATGTTCTCGACGAAGTTCTGCACCAGCGCGCCATTGTCCGCCGTTGGAATCGCGACGCGCTGGCCCAGCACGTTCTGGACCTGCACCCAGAAGCGGTCGTCGATCAGATCGGAATCCGCCATGACGATGACATTGATGTCCTTGGCTTCCTTGATCTGCGCGGGAAGCGGACCGGCGTCGGGCTTGGGCGCATCCGCGTTTTGATCGGGCGGTTTGGCCGTGGCCGCCGGCGCGCCGTTGGGAAAGCCGGTCTTCGCCGGTCCCGCGATCCGCGCGGCAATGGTGAAGCGCTCTCCGGTCGGCTCGAAGCGGCGCAGCAGATCCTGCGGCTGCCGCGTTACGCGCACCTGGATTGCGTCGAGCAGGGCTGCGTTCGACGAGCTGCTGAGCAGCGGCGTGAAGCGCGTGGTCGCGCCCATCTTCGCCTTCAGCGCGCCCGCCGTTGCGACGTTAAGCTGCTGCAGATTGCCGGTGACGGGATCGCTCGCGTTGAAGCTCGCAGCCATCATCCGCATCCAGACGATATAGCCGGTGACTTGCGGCGCTCCGGCGGCGCCGCCGACCTGCACCTGCTGGGCCAGCTCGGCATCGCCCACGACTTTGCTTGGATCGTAGTCCACGCCCCAGGCGGCAAAGAGCGGCTTCAGATCCGACGTCGTTCGTTCGCCTTGGTCGATCTGGCCGGGGCCCTGGGCGTTGAGCAATTCCGAGTAGGGATCGACGAAGACGATGGCGTGGCCGCCGCGCATCACGAATTGATCGATGGCGTACATCGCCGTGTCGCTGAAATTCGCCGGATGGATGACCAGCAGCGTGCCGATGTCCGCCGCAATCCGATCGGCGGCCGTATCGATGGTCTGCACGTCATAGACGCTGCGCAATTGCTGGTAGATCGCGAAGGGCTGGGCGTTGCCTTGAAGCGCTGCGGCGATACCGCCGGCGCCGGCCTCGAGCGGAATCGCGGACATGATTCCGAGCTTCGGCTTCTGCGGCGTCGAGAGCTTGTAGACGATCGAGGTCAAATCATATTCGAGATATTGCTCGCGCATCTGATCGAAGAACGGAACCACTTCGTGGCCGCTGAGCGTGTTGCTGCCGACGAGCCCGAAATAAACCGTTTGCATGTCCGCCGTCGGCGCGCCGGTCAAGCCTTGCGACACCGCTTCGTCCTCGGCCGGCGTGAACGGGGCGGGGTCGATTTCCTCGAAATTGATCTTGCCGCCCGAGAGCGAGGCGTATTCGCCCAAGAGATCGCGCACGCGGCCGGCATAGGCCACGAGCGAGGCGTAGCCGGTGGAGGAGGCGCGCGAAAAATAGAATCGCAGCGTCACCGGCTCCTGCAATTTGGCCAGCGTCGCCTTGGTGCCCGGAGACACCGTGTAAAGTCCGTTCTCGGTCACGTCGAGGCGGAGCGTGCTGAGCCAATTGTTCGCGACGATGTTGACGGCCACGAACAACACGACGCCGAGAGCGATGCTTAAGAGCGCGTACAGTCTTCTGGGAAGCGGCTTCATGGTCAGCTCGTCTTCTTGAGATCGATCAGCACGACGTTCAGCGCGAGGAACACGGTGATAAGCGACGCGAAATAGATCACGTCGCGAAGATCGATGACGCCCGAAGAAATGGCCTGGAATCGCGTGAGGAAGCTGAAGGAGGAAATCGTGTTCACCAAAACGGTCGGCGCCCACGCCTGGAAGAAGTCTAGCACGAGCGCGGCGCCCGCGATCGTGAACAGGAAACAGACCGCGACGCTGACCACGAAGGCGATAACCTGATTGTCGGTCGTCGCCGAGATCGAGGCCGAAATCGCGAGATAACCGCCGGCCATCAGGAAGCTGCCGATATAGCTCGCCAGGATCACGCCATTGTCCGGGTTGCCGAGCACGTTCACAGTGATCCAGATCGGGAAGGTCAGAATGAGCGCCACGCCGGTGAAGGCCCAGGCGGCGAGAAACTTGCCGAGCACCGTGGCCCAAATCGGAACCGGGAGCGTAAGCAGCAATTCCACGGTACCCGTGCGGCGCTCGTCGGCCCACAGCCGCATGCCGATGGCGGGCACCAGGAAGAGATAAAGCCACGGGTGGTAGCCGAAGAAGATGCGCAGATCGGCGATGCCGTTGTCGTAAAAATTGCCGACATAAAACGTGAAGGCCCCCATCGCGAAGAGGTAGATCACAATGAAGACATAGGCGAGCGGCGTCGCGAAATAGGCGGAGAATTCGCGCTTGTAGATGGCGAGGACCTGCCTCATGCCGCGGCTCCCGCGCGCCGGTCGCGAGCGCGCTGCGTATCGTGCGTGGTGAGCGCGCGGAACACCTCGTCCAGCCGCCCGGCTTCCGCGTAGAGCTCGTTCACGCCCCACTTTTCTTCCTTGGCCAGCGCCGAGACGTCTTCGATGATGAGCGTGGTCGCGCGCGGAAATGCGGTCAGTGTCGCCACGCCGTTGGCCTCTGAAACCGACTCGACTGTGAGCACGCCGGGCAGCGCCTCGATCTTCGCTTTGGCGGTTTGCGCGACGCTCGTAGGAAGCGTCAGCGTCACCGCGTTGTGGTGGCGCGAACGCGACAGCAGGCTCGATGGCGTGCCGTCGGCGACGATCCGTCCGCGATCGATGATGACGGCGCGCGTGCACACCGCTTCGACCTCTTCCAGAAGATGGGTCGAGATGATGATGGCTTTCTCGGCCGCCATCGCTTTGATCAGCTTGCGCACGCTGTGCTTCTGATTGGGATCAAGACCGTCGGTCGGCTCGTCCATCACCAGCGTCGGCGGATCGTGCAGGATCGCCTGGGCAAGACCGACGCGGCGCTTGAAGCCCTTGGAAAGCGTGTCGATGGGCTGCTCGAGCACGGGCTCGAGCTCCGTCTTGGCCGCCGCGGCCGCCGCTTTTGCTTTGGCCTCGGCGCCGTAAAAGCCGCGCACTTGGGCAATGAAGGCGAGGAATTGGCGCGGCGTCATATCGCCATAGGCCGGCGCGCCTTCGGGCAGGTAGCCGAGCTTCGCTTGCGCCGCGATGGTGTCGTTCTCGACGTCATGGCCGCAGATCGAGACCCGGCCCGAGCTCGGGCTGAGATAGCCCGCGATCATCTTCATGGTGGTGGACTTGCCCGCGCCATTGGGACCGAGAAAGCCCAGCACCTCGCCCTTCAGCACGCGCAAATCGATGCCTGCGACAGCGGCGATCCGGCCGAAATTCTTGGTCAAATCTTCGATGACGATCATGGTGGATAAACCGGCGAAACGGTGGTTCCCATAAAAAAATCGCGGGACGACTTCAAGGGGGTAGGCCGGCTTCAGCCATTACAGATGATTTACTACGCTTTGGCGCCCCCACAAACAAATCCGACACACAAAAAAGCGGGCCCCGAAAAGGGGCCCGCAAGTTCAGGAGGGATCCGGAAAACTTCCGTATATCTCGTCGGCTGGACCGAGGACCCCTACCGGCAGGGGCTGGGGGGCTGGGTCAAACTCCCGGTCGAGGACATATCGACCAACCGACAGCTTGAAGATGGCCCCTCAAAAGGGCGCGCACGCGGCCCCAATAGGGCAATTTCATGACTTTTTGCTCAAGCGGACGTGATCGCCCAGCCGCGAGCTTCACCACCCCCTTGCCGCCGCCCTCGCGAAGTTCCATGCTTCCTTCCGATGGTCGACGAAACGATAGTTTTGGGCCGTGCGGAAGCGCCCTCCACCGCACGGACCCTTTACTGGGGCGCAAATGCGGAGAGCGCGACGAACCGCACGCCTGAAACGCGCGATACCCGCATCCGCTTCGACCGCCTTGAGCTCAAGCGCATCTTGAATACCTATGGCCGCATGGTGATGGCGGGTGAGTGGCGCGATTACGCCATCGACTTCCGCGACGAGGCCGCGGTGTTTTCCGTTTTCCGCAGCGCTGCCGAAATTCCGCTCTACTCAATCGAGAAGCGCCCCAAGCTCAAGGACCGCCAGGGCCAGTACTCCGTGGTAGCCGCGGGCGGCCAGGTGCTCGGGCGCGGGCATGATCTCACCAGCGTGCTACGCGTCCTCGAGCGCAAGCTCTTGAAGGCCGTCGCCGCGGAGTGAAAACAAAAAGCCCCGAATTTCTCCGGGGCTCTTTCTAATCGATACGGGTTGTCTTAACGCCGGTCGCCCATCAGGCGAAGCAGCATCAGGAACAGATTGACGAAGTCGAGATAGAGGCGAAGCGCGCCCATCACGGCCTTCTTGCCCGCGACCTGGCCGTCGTCGCTGACGTAATAGCTTTCCTTGATCTGCTGTGTGTCATACGCCGTCAACCCTGTGAACACGATTACGCCGATGATCGAAATCACCAGCGACATCATGCCGGATTGCAGGAAGATGTTCACGACTGAGGCGATCAAGATGCCGATCAGCCCCATGAACAAGAACGAGCCGAAGCCGGTCAGATCGCGCTTGGTTGTGTAACCCCAGAGGCTCATGGCGCCGAACGTCGCCGCGGTGACAAAGAACACCTGCGCGACGCTGGCTCCGGTGTACATCAGCAGAACAGGTGCCAGCGATAAGCCCATCAGACCGGCATAAGCCCAGAACACGGTTTGGGCTGTGGCAAGGCTCATATGGGCAATGCGGAAACTAAGGAAAAATACCAGCCCCAATGGAGCGAACAGCGCGATCCAGCCCAGCGGCAACATTTGGTAGCCAACTGCGGTTTGCTGGTAGAACAGGCCGCCTAAAGGCGTATTCACAGTAACCCAAGCCATCACGCCGGTGAGGGCGAGGCCCAGCAGCATGTAATTGTAGACGCGGATCATATAGGCGCGCAGGCCTTCGTCGATTGCGACTGCACCTGCGCCCGTCGCGGTACTCCGAACCCGATTGTCGTATTCGGCCATAGTGGCGAATCTCCTTGGAATCTGAGGTCTCATCGGACCAGGGCTTAATATCGGTCTTTGAGGGGGCAACATCAAGGCGAGAAAACGCAAGTCTTCGGCATTACAGTTGCTTAAGGATTTCTTAGCCGGGAAGCAGGCTTTGCGGCCAATGCTGCAAATCCGCCGCCCAAACCGAGAACGAGCGTCCCCAATGCGCCGCCCACAATCGTGAACGCGACCGCCTTCCACGCGAACAGCAGCGGAATGTCGAGCACGAAATACGCAACCGACCATGCGGCCGCAGTGCCCGCGCCGAGCGCGGCCAATCCCGCGAGCGCGCCCAGCAGCCCGTATTCGATGGCATAGACTCCCGCGAGCCGCGCCCGCGTCGCGCCAAGCACTTTCAGCACCACCGCATCGTAGAGCCGGGCGCGATGGCCCGCGGCAATGGCGCCCGCGAGCACCAGGATCCCCGCAAGAATCGTGATCAGGCTCGCGATCGAGATGCCGCGCGCCAAGGCCTCCAGCATGGCGCCGATCTGCGCCAGAGCTTCCTTGGTGCGCACGACGCTCACATTGGGAAACTCGCGCGTCACCGCGTTGAAAATTGCATCTTCGTCTTGCGGCGCCGCACGCACGGTCGCGAGAAAGCTGTGCGGGGCGGTGTCGATGACGCCCTTGGACAGGATGAAGATGAAATTGATTCCGCCCGTGCGGAAATCGATGTCGCGCAGATTGAAGATGCGCGCGTCGATGTCGCGTCCGAGCACGTTCAAAGTGATCGTGTCTCCGAGCTTCAAGCCCATATCGCGCGCAATGTCGGAATCGAAGGACACAAGCGTCGGACCGCTATAATCGGCAGGCCACCATTTGGGACCCTCGACCACTCTCGAATCCTTCGGCGGCTCGCTTGCATAGCTGACATTGCGGTCGCTGTTGACGACCCAGCGCGAACGCGGAGCGATGGGAGCGGTTTCGACTGGAATGCCCGCGAGCTTCATCACTCGGCCGCGCAGCATCGGCGTGGCGGTGAAGTCTTGCGCGCTCGGCTGGCCCCGAACCAATTTCGTAAAGGCGTCGATCTGGTCCTTCTGGACGTCGACAAAAAAGAAGCTCGGCACATGCGCTGGCAATTGGTCCTCGACTTGGGCTTCGACGCTTGCTTCGAGCAGCGCGACGGTGGCGAGCAAGGTCAGTCCCAGCCCCAGCGCAACCATGATTCCGCTCGCCGGCGTACCGGGACGCACGAGGTTGGCCAAGGCGAGCCGGGCGATCTGCGACTTGCGGTGGGGAATCCGCGCCACGATGCGGCGGATGCCAAACGCGGCCAGGCGCAGGAACACCAGCACCGCGGCCATGCCCCCAAGAAATCCGAGATTGAATTCAGGGTAGGGCGAGAGCACGACCGAAAGACCCGCGATCGCAATAAAGATCGCCACTGCGACGACGCGATAAACCAACCGGCCGCGGACGCGGGAAGGGGCGACCAAATCGCGAAACAATCCCGCCGGCGCGATCTCGCGCGCTCGCGCGAGCGGCGGAATCGCAAAGCCCGCTGCCGCCAGAATGCCGAAGGCCGCCGCAACGGCGAGTGGTCCGCTATACACCGCATAATGCGCGGGTGCGGGGATTTGCGCGCCGAAGAAATATTCGACCGCGAAAGGAAGCGACGCGCCGATGGCAAGACCGAGCACAAGGCCGATCGCGGCCACCGCCATGATCTGCACGAGATAAATGAGGAAAATCTCGCTCCCTCCGGCGCCCATCGCTTTCAAGGTGGCGATGGTCTCCCGGCGCCTTTCGAGAAACGCCTCGACCGCTTGGCCCGCGCCGACGCCGCCGACAATCAACGCGGTGAGCGCGATCAGAGTCAGGAACATCGTCGCCTGGTCGACGAAGCGCGTTACGCGCGGAATCGCGTTGGTGCGGTCGTTTATTTCCCACCGCCCGTTGGGAAACGCGGACTCCTCCGCGGCACGGAACGCCTGAGGCGTGGTTTCTCCCGAAAACACGATCTTGTAGGAGTAGGAAATAAAACTTCCTTCGATGATCAACCCGGCGCGCTTCAGCGCATCGTGCGACACCATCACGCGCGGACCCAGCGAAAAGCCGCCGATGACCCGGTCAGGCTCCGAAACGATCCGTGTACGGATGACAAAATCGGCCTCTCCGATGTGCACGACGTCGCCGAGCTTGACGCCGAGCCGGGTCAGAAGCGCATCCTCGACCACCATGCCGCATTGTTGATCGCAGGCCAGCGCTGCTCCGAGCGGCATGACCGGCATCAGCTCCATTTGCCCGACCAGCGGATAAAGCGGGTCCACGGCCTTCATTTCGACGAGCGCGCGACTCTCGGCCTTGCGTGGATCGCTCGCAATGCTGCGCAAAGTGGCGATTTCGGCGACGTGCCCGAACCCCGTCATGAAGGCGCGTTCTTTGTCGTCCGCGGGCTGGGACTGGCGCTCCATTCTCACGTCGCCGCCGAGCAGCGTCTGGCCCTGTTCGGAGAGCCCGACCAGAAAGGCCTGCCCGAGCGATCCCACGCCGGCGACGGCGGCTACGCCCAAGGTCAATGAGGCAAGGAAGATCCGGAAGCCGGTAAGGCCGCTCCTCAACTCGCGTCCGGCAAAGCGGAAGGCAAGCCTAAGCCCTCTCATGTCTTCCGCTGCTCGGCCACAATCAGGCCGTCCTTCATGTGCAGAGTGCGGTCGCAACGCCCGGCCAACGACTCCTCATGGGTGACCAGAAACAGCGTCGCGCCCACGCGCGCCTTGAGCGCAAACAGCAGCTCGACGATGGCCGCACCCGTGGCGCCATCGAGGTTTCCCGTCGGCTCGTCGGCAAACAGGATTTCGGGTTCGTGCACGATGGCCCGGGCGAGCGCTACGCGTTGCTGCTCGCCGCCGGAGAGCTGCCCCGGATAATGGTCGAGCCGATGGGCCAGCGAAACAGCTTGAAGTGCGTCCGCGGCCCGCAAGAACGCGTCGGCGCGCCCGAGAAGCTCCAGCGGTACGGCGACATTCTCGAGCGCCGTCATGGTCGGCACCAGATGGAAGGACTGGAACACGATCCCGACATGCTTGCGGCGGAAGCGCGCCAGCGCGTCCTCATCGAGCGCGTTCAGCATTTGCCCCGCAACGACCACACGACCGGAGGTGGCGCCTTCCAATCCCGCCGCCACCATCAGCAGCGACGACTTGCCCGAGCCCGACGGACCCAGAAGCGCAACCGCTTCGCCCTTGGCCACGGCGAGCGAGACGCCATTCAGGATGTTGACCGGCCCCGCCGCGCTCGCCAATGTCAGGCGCACCTCTTCTAGCGCGATAGAAGGCGCGCATGTCTCTGCGGACGGAGTCATAATCGGAGCGGATTCGTTCATAGCGGATTCAGGCGATAAGGACGATGCGAGGGCTCTTCAAGACAATTCTTGTTGCGATTGCGCCGATTCTGGCGCTGGCGACGATTGCGCCGCATGTTGTTCTAAACAGGGCGCAGGCGGGACAAACTCCGGCGCGAGCAATCCGTATCCTGGCGTTCGGCGATAGTCTAACCCGGGGCTACGGCCTGCCGCCCGCGATGGACTTTCCCGACAAGCTCCAAGGCGCATTAAAAGCCCGCAATCTCAATGTCACCGTCATCAACGCCGGTCTTTCGGGCGACACCAGCGCCGGCGGTTTGGCGCGCATCGACTGGTCGCTCGGCGATGCGAAAAGCGGTCCCGACGCGGCCATCGTCGAGCTTGGCGCCAATGACGGCTTGCGCGGCCTTTCGCCGGTGGCGATGGAAAAAAACCTCGACGCCATTCTTTCGAAGCTGAAGGCGCGAAACATCCCGGTGCTGTTTGCTGGCATGAAGGTTCCGCGCAATTTCGGCTCGCAATATGTGACGGAATTTGACGCCGTCTTTCCCCGTCTGGCGAAGAAATACAACGTCCTCTTCTATCCGTTCTTCCTCGATGGGGTCGCGCTCGATCCCACGCTGATGCAGCCCGACCACCTCCATCCCAATTCCAAAGGGGTTGATGCCATCGTGGCCCGCATCACTCCGTTAACGCTTCAACTGGTACAGCAGGTTCAAACGCAGCGAGCTGGAGCGCAGACGCCTCGGCCATGATCGGGCGCCTTATTTCTGTCGGGGGGTTTACGGCGCTGTCGCGCGTCGCGGGCTTCTTTCGCGACGTGATCATGGCGGCCGTTTTGGGCGCGGGACCGATGTCCGACGCCTTCATGGTCGCCTTTCGTCTGCCCAACAATTTCCGCGCCATATTTGCCGAAGGTGCCTTCAACGCCGCTTTCTTGCCGCGCTATGCCGCGGCGGCCGCGAAATCCGGCACCGGGCCGTCGTCGCCTGCTTCACGCTTCGCCGACGAGGTCTTCGCCTGGCAGTTCGTCGCGCAGCTGGTGTTGCTGGTGCTCGCGCTCGCCTTCATGCGCCAAATCGTCGGCGTGCTGGCGCCGGGATTTGCCGACAATCCCGATCAGGTGCGCCTTGCCGTTAGCCTTTCGCGCATCACCTTTCCGTACCTGCTCTGCATCGCAATCGTCACCCAGCTCTCCGCCATGCTGAACGCGGTCAACAAATTCCGCGCCGCCGCGGCCTCTCCTATTCTGCTGAACATCGCGATGATCGGGACCCTATGGAGCGCGCAATATTTTCCCTCGACGGCCCATGCCGCCGCTTATGGCGTGTTTCTCGCCGGCATCCTGCAGCTTCTGTACATCGTCTGGGCCGCGGCCAGAACGGGTCTTGCCTTGCGCCTCAAGCTGCCGCGCTGGAGCGCCGAGATGCGCGAGTTTTTTGGCGCCCTCGGCGCTGCCATGGTCGGCGCGGGCAGCGTCGAAATCGGCCTCTTCATCGACACCCTGATCGCGAGCTTCCTGCCGTCGGGCGATTTGACCGCGCTCTATTACGCCGACCGTATCAACCAGCTGCCCATGGGCATCGTCGGCATCGCGCTCGGAACCGTTCTGCTGCCCGAAATGTCGGCCAAGATCGCCGGCAACGATGAAAGAGGCGCGAGCATCGCGCAGAACCGTGCCGTCATCATCGGCATGCTCTTGACGCTTCCTTGCATTGCCGCGTTCTTCATCATCCCCGGCACGCTGATGCGCGCGCTCTTTGCCCGCGGCGCTTTCGGCGTGGATGCGGCGGACCAGTCCGCCGCCGCTCTGGTCGCTTACGGCGTGGGGCTTCCCGCCTTCGTGCTGCTGCGTTGCGTCGTGCCCTCGTTCTATGCGCGCGGCGATACCGCGACGCCCGTGCGCGCCACCGTAACCGCGGTCGCGGCGAATATCGCGATGAAGTTCGCGCTCGTCATGGGCTTGAATTTCGGCGTCGTCGGTGTCGCGCTCGGCACTTCGTTCGGCGCCTGGGTCAATCTTGCCGTGCTCGCCTATCTCGCGCGCCAGCGCTCGGTTCTTGTCGCGACGCCCGAGCTCAAGCGCGGCATTCTTCCCGTCCTCGCCGCCGCTCTCGCCGCCGGAGCGGGATTCTTCGCCGGCGACGCCTTGGGGCATAGTCTCGTTGGTCCGAGCATGGCCCTTCGCGACGTTGTTGCCTTCCTCATCGCCGGCGGTTGCGGTGCCCTTGCTTACGTGCTGGTCGTGCTTGGGTTTCGGCGCAGTCTTCCGCTCGGAGGCGCGCAGCTGTGATCCGGCTGTTCGTTGCGCTGGAAATGCCCGAAACCGTGCGCGAGCGGTTGCTCACGCTGCAAGGCGGCGTGCCGGGCGCGCGCTGGGCGGGCGACGGCCAGATGCACCTGACGCTCCGCTTCATCGGCGAAGTCGATGAGAATGTCGCGCACGATATCGACGACGCGCTGTCGACCATCCGTGCGCCGGCCTTTAGCCTCGAACTCTCGGGCGTCGGCGAATTCGGGGGCAAGAATCCGCGCGCCCTGTGGGCCGGCGTTCGCCCGAATGACTCGCTCATGCATTTGCAGAAAAAGATCGAGACGGCACTACTGCGCATCGGGCTGGAACCCGAGGCGCGCAAATTCTCGCCCCATGTGACGCTCGCGAGATTGAAAGCGGCGCCGCGCGAAAAAGTCGTGGCCTTTCTCTCTCATTACGCCCTGTTTGCGAGCGGCGCGATCCCGATCAACCAGTTCGTGCTGTTCTCGAGCCATCAGGGCAGCGGCGGTTCGGTTTATCACGCCGAGCGCATCTATCGGCTCGCGTAATTCATTCGCGCTCCTCGATCGCTTCCATATCGTCGTCGGAAAGGCCGAAATGATGGCCGATCTCGTGAATCAGCACATGGCGCACGATGTGTCCGAGCGGTTCGGGATGTTCCGCCCAATAATCGAGGATGGGCCGCCGATAGAGGAAGATCATGGTCTGGTGCGGCGAACCGCCTTCGCGGGCCGCGAGGTCGGGACCGGAAAAAAGTCCCAAAATGTCGAACTCGGTCTCGAGCTCCATATCGTCGATGACGTCCTCATCGGGAAAATCCTGCACCATGAAAACGACGTCGCCGGTCAGCGCGCGGAATTCCTCCGGCAGGCCGGCGAAGGCTTCGCGAGCAAGAGCCTCGATTTCATCTAGTGTCGGGGAAACGGCGTTCGTCCAGTCCATGGCGTAAGCATTGGCATAGCGGATATGCTCGCGCAAACTTGGATGGAGAAACGCAATGTCCAAACTCGAAGGAGCGGCAAGAAAAAACGCGCTGGCGGCGTTGAAGGAGTGGCGCGAAGTCCAGGGACGCGACGCGATTACCAAGAAATTCGTCTTCAAGGATTTCAATCAGGCGTTCGGCTTCATGACTCGTGCCGCGCTGACGGCGGAAAAAATGGACCATCATCCGGAGTGGTTCAACGTCTACAAGACCGTCGAGGTCACGCTTTCGACGCACGATGCGGGCGGCGTGACCGACAAGGACATCGCACTCGCAAAAGCGATGGATTCTTACGCCGCGATTTAGATTCTCCAGGCCTTGCGTGGTGTTCTGGCCGGCGCATCGGAACCGGACCTGTGCCGTTGCGTTCCTTCAAGCGACAACGCGCATGGAGGTAACCATGGCCGATTACAAGGAAGTTCACACCGTCAAAAGCGAAAGCGGCGAAAAGAGCGGCGCAACGCCGTGGCTCGCTTTCTTTGTCGGCGCTCTTCTGATCGCGGTCGTTGCGATCTTCTTCATGAACGCCCAGGGAAGCTTCACCGGTCCCGGTGGGCGCGCCGAATTCAACATCAAGTCGCCGGTGACGCAGCCGGCCAATCCCGCTCCGGCAACGCCCGCGCCGACGAAATAGAGGTTCGTCCCAGGCGGGTCGCAAGGCCCCGCCTGGAACCACAGCTTTGCCTTACGCGTTTTCTTTCAAAGCTGGACGCGTGTGAGCGCGTATGGAGGACATTATGGCCGAAGTTCGGGAAACGCATGTCGAAAGACGTCGCGGCCGCGGCGGATGGTTTTTGGTGACGTTTCTGGTCGGAGGGCTGCTGATCGGCGTCGTCGCCGTCATGCTCATGAATGTACAGGGAACCCTCTATTGGCCGGCTGGGCAGGTGAATTTCAACTTGAGGCCCACGGCGCCAACCGCATCGACCACACCGGTCACGACCACGGCCGAGGCGACGACAAGCGCGACGACTGCGTCGGCGCCCGCTCCAGCGGAATCGACGGATACCGTGACAACAGCCGGCGGATCTACCGCGCCCACCGACGCAAATCCACCCGCGTCGACGGCGCCCGCTGAGACGCCGCCGCAATAGCAGCGGGCTGCCCGGCTAGTCTGCGCGTTTCCGATTCTTCACCAGATCCTCGACCACCGAAGGATCGGCGAGCGTCGTGGTGTCTCCCAAATGCGCCATGTCGCCCTCGGCGATCTTTCGCAAGATGCGGCGCATGATCTTGCCTGAGCGCGTCTTGGGCAATCCCGGCGCGAATTGGATCACGTCGGGACGCGCAATCGGGCTGATCTGCTGTCCCACCCATTGCTTGAGCTCGTTGGCCAATGCGTCCGACGGCGTCTCGCCGAGTTTGAGCGTAACATAGGCGTAAATGCCTTGGCCCTTGATGTCGTGCGGGAACCCCACAACTGCCGCTTCCGCAACTTTCAGATTCGCGACCAGTGCCGACTCCACTTCCGCCGTGCCGAGCCTGTGGCCTGACACGTTGATGACGTCGTCGACCCGGCCCGTGATCCAGTAATAGCCGTCCTCGTCGCGCCGGCATCCGTCGCCGGTGAAATACATTCCGGGATAGGTTTTGAAATAGGTGTCGATGAAGCGCTGATGATCGCCATAGACGGTTCGCATCATGCCGGGCCAGGCATCGCGGAGCACCAGATTGCCGCTGCAGGCGCCCTCCAACACTGTTCCCTTGGCGTCGACGATGGCGGGCCTCACACCGAATAACGGCTTCGTCGCCGAGCCCGGCTTCAGATCCGTAGCGCCCGGAAGGGGAGAGATCAGAATTCCGCCGGTCTCGGTTTGCCACCAGGTATCCACGATGGGACATCTCTGATCGCCGACCACGCGGTGATACCAGAGCCAGGCTTCAGGATTGATCGGCTCGCCCACCGTGCCGAGCAGCCGCAATGACGCACGGCTCGTCTTCTTGACCGGTCCTTCGCCTTCGCGCATCAGCGCGCGGATGGCCGTCGGTGCGGTGTAGAAGGTGTTGACCTTGTGCTTGTCGATCACCTCCCAGAAGCGGGATGTACTGGGATAGTTGGGAAGCCCCTCGAACATCAGCGTGGTGGCCCCGTTCGCGAGCGGCCCGTAGACGATATAGCTGTGTCCCGTCACCCAGCCGACGTCGGCGGTACACCAGAAAATCTCGCCGTCGTGATAATCGAAGACGTATTTGTGCGTGAACGCGGCGTAACAGAGATAGCCGGCAGACGTGTGCAGCACGCCCTTGGGCTTTCCCGTCGAGCCTGACGTATAGAGGATGAAGAGCGGATCCTCCGCCTTCATCTCCGCCGGTTGACAGTCGGCCGTAACCTTCGCTGCTTCTTCGTCGTACCAAACGTCGCGCCCCTTCTGCATCAGCGCCTTCGCGCCCGTGTGCTTCACCACGATGACGCGCTTGACCTCCGGACATTGCGTCAACGCCACGTCGGTGTTGCGCTTCAAGGGCACGGGTTTGTTGCCGCGCATCCCCTCATCGGCCGTAACGACAACCTCGCTCTGGCAATCGAGAATGCGGCCTGCAAGGGAATCCGGCGAGAAGCCGGCGAAGACCACCGAATGAACCGCGCCGATGCGCGCGCAGGCGAGCATGGCGTAGGCGGCTTCCGGGATCATCGGCAAATAGATCGTGACGCGGTCGCCGCGCTTGACGCCGTTGGCTTTGAGCACATTGGCAAAGCGCGAGACGTCCCGATGCAGATCGCGGTAGGAGATGTGGCGCGATTTCGCGGGATCGTCGCTTTCCCAGATGATCGCCGTCTGGTCGGCACGCTTCGCAAGATGGCGGTCGACGCAATTGGCCGAGACATTCAGCGTCCCGTCATAAAACCATCTAATGTGCAGATCCTTGGCGTCGAACGAAACATCACGCACGTTTTCGAACGGCTTGATCCACTGCAGCTCTTGGCCCTGTCGGCTCCAGAACCCATCGGGATCGGCGATCGAGTCCGAATACCACTCTAGGTATTTTTTTGCGTCGATATGGGCGCGCTTTTTCCACTCATCCGGCACCGGAATGACGACCTCTGACATGGGCGTTTCCTCGAGCTTGTTTTGCGGATATTGGACGGGCGCTCGCGCCGCTTCAAGCGCGCTCCTTCCTCGGCTCAGGCGAGAAAGAACACATTCGGCGCGGGTAAAAAGCGGTCAAAGCGGTACAACTTGCCGTGGCTGTCGAAGACGTAAGGGCGCAATTTGAACGGCGCGAGAAAGGTCACGACGCGTTCGAACTCATCCTTTTCATTCGCCTCGAGGCACAGCCGGGGCTTGTCCTTCTCAAGCGTTTCGCGCGCGCCTTTGAGGGCGGCGAGCTCCGCGCCTTCGATGTCCAGTTTGATGAACTGGATCGCACCGATCCGTCGCTGCTCGCGGAGCTCGTCGATGCTGAAGGTCTGCACCTCGCCGCCCTTTCGGTGACCGAAATCGTGGACGATCGAGGCGTAGGACGGCCCGTGGCCAATGTCGATAAAGGCGCGGCCGGTAGCCTCCGAAAGCGCGCCTTCGAAGATTCCGACATTCTGAAATCCATTCAGGGCGATATTGTTGCGCAGGCACTGAACCGCATAATCCAGCGGTTCGAACCCATACACCTTTCCTTGCGCACCGACCTTGGCGGCAAAGGCGCAGGTGTAAACGCCCTGACTGGCGCCGCCGTCGATCGCCGTCTCTCCGGGCGAAAGCAGCGAATGTCCGAATTCCAGGAGCGGCTCGTAATAGCGGCGCTGCAAATAGATATTGGCGATGCCGAATTGCGGCTTCGGATTCTGCAAGCGCATCTTGAAGCTGACGTCGCCGAAGGCAATCCGAAAGTTGACTGGAATATGGGCGCGGGTAAGCACGACGTACGACAGCGCGCGCCAAATGGTCGCCAGTGGCGCCTGGCCGAGGCTTCGCGTCGCGAGGGCCTTGGCAAAATAGCTCCGCCTGTCCGGCGCGCAAGCGGCCGATGGACTTGGCGCGACGTCTTTATGCTCGCTCTTAGAATCCATCGGACCCTAATCGGATTTCTCGCAAAGAGTGCATGAGGCCGCGTCTGGTGTAAATTGCGCTGCGAAGGCGCTAGAAACGCGGAGATAGTGTGCTGCAACGAGGGGCTTATTCGACCGTGCTTTTGAAAATTCGAGGGACGGCCGCAAATGCGCTGGCTTCAGTTGCGCTTGCCGGCTTAGCCGCCTCGTCGGTTTGCGCCCAGGCGCCGGGGAGCGCGTTCAAGGACTGCAGTGACTGTCCTGAAATGGTGGTGGTTCCGGCCGGGAGCTTCCTGATGGGAACCGCAACGCCTGCCGCCCCGTCTTACGAGACGCCACAGCATCGCGTCACCATCGCGCAGCCTTTCGCACTCGGCAAATACGAGGTGAATCAAGCCGAATGGATGGCAGTGATGGGCGATAACCCTAGCTCCTATACAGGCCCGAAGCGGCCCGTCGAAGGCGTCTCGTGGAACGAGATTCAGGAATTCATCCGTCGCTTGAGCACCAAGGCGGGCAAGCAATATCGCCTGCCGTCCGAGGCCGAATGGGAATACGCCGCTCGCGCCGGCGGCACGACCGCCTACCTCTTCAGCGATGACGCGCGAGAGCTCGAGCTATATGCCTGGACCGCGCGGAACTCGGGGCGCATGACTCATCCGGTCGGCGAAAAGCCGGCCAACAAATTCGGCCTCCACGATATGATCGGCAACGTCTATGAGTGGACGCAGGATTGTTATCGCGACAACCACGTCGCAGCGCCGACGGATGGCAGCGCGGTTTTAGGTCAGGGGTGCCCGCATGTGGTCAAGGGCGGATCGCATTTCAGCGGTGCGCAAAATCTTCGCCCTGCCGACCGCGGTAGGCTGGCGCCTGAGCTCTACGATTCCACGCTGGGTTTCCGCATCGCGAGGTCTTTGCCTTAAGCCGTGGATCACGCTACGGCCAGGCGCCGGTAGGTGAACACGCGCGCCGGCCACAAATTCCACCACACGATCGGCGAGGCGTCGCTTGCGATCGTGCCCGAACCGATCGGAATTGGCGAACGATAGAAATAGGTGAACTGCACGAATGCGCTTCCCGGGACTCCGAGCCGCAAGAATTGCAGCAGAAGGCGCTGGCGCTTCATCGGCTTCTGAGTGAGCAGCGGCAGACCCGACACCACGGCCGCGATCGGTCCGATCCCGAGTTCGCGCAGGAGGCGCGGGGCCGCATAGGCGTCGCCCGAAAGCACGCGCGCGGCGGGATAGCGCATCTTTAGAAGCGTGCAGAATTGCGGATCGGCTTCGATCAGGATGAGCCGCTCGGGTGCGATCCCGCGTGCCACCAGCGCCGCCGTGATGGCGCCGGTTCCCGATCCCAGTTCGACGACAACGCCTGGCGCATCGGGATCCACGGCCGCCGCCATCGCTTTGGCAAGCTCGCGTCCGCTCGGAAGCTGCGCGCCCGTCCGCAATGGCGCGGCAAACCAAGCACGCAAAAAGTGCACTGCGTCACGCGCGTAGGTGACGCCCTGCTCGGTTGCGAGCCGCTCCACGCTCTTAAGCCTGCCCGGCATTGTTCTCCCCGCCGCAGTCATTACTAGCAAGCCGGCAACGAACGGCCAAATGCCAAACCCGCCGCTGCCGAAATATTGATGCCTTGACTTCAGCCGCGCCCGGCGCACACTCAATGCAATCCCAGGGGCGCCCTGAATGAACAGGGCTGAGATCGCGGGTTTGTGCGCGAGTCCCTTCGAACCTGATCCGGCTCATACCGGCGGAGGGAGGGATGGTCGAACGAACAATTCGGCCGCCAACCCTCCGGTCAAATGGAGGAACGGCGATGAACAAGCAAATCCGCAACGCGGCGCCATCGAACGATACGATTACGCGCGGGCCGCTTCCCGGCTCTCGCAAGGTTCATGTCGCGGTCAACGGCGTGAACGTACCGTTCCGCGAAGTCCCGCTTTCGGGCGGCGAGCCGCCGGTCCGCCTCTACGACACATCGGGTCCGTACACGGATGATTCCGCGGCCCTCGACATCGGCAAGGGGCTCTCTCCCCTGCGGGGCGAATGGATTCTCGCCCGCGGCGACGTCGAGGAATACGAGGGCCGCATCCGCCGTCCCGAAGACGACGGCCTGAGGCCCGGCGAGCTTCTCTCCGTGCCCCAGTTCGATCGGGCCGGGCGCAAACCCCTGCGCGCGAAAGCGGGCCGGAGGGTCACCCAGCTCGAATATGCCCGCGCCGGCATTATCACCAAGGAAATGGAATACATCGCGGTGCGCGAAAATCTCGGGCATTCCGCCCTGGCCGACGGCGAAAGCTTCGGCGCGAATATTCCGCAAGTCGTGACGCCGGAATTCGTTCGCTCCGAGATCGCGCGCGGCCGCGCCATTATTCCGGCCAACATCAATCACCCGGAAACCGAGCCGATGATCATCGGCCGCAATTTCCTCACCAAGGTAAACGCCAATATCGGCAATTCCATCGTTACCTCGGGCGCTGCCGAGGAAGTCGAGAAGATGGTGTGGTCGATCCGCTGGGGCGGCGACACGGTGATGGACCTGTCGACAGGAAGGCACATCCACACCATCCGTGAATGGATCATCCGCAACTCGCCGGTGCCCATCGGCACGGTGCCGATCTATCAGGCGCTGGAAAAGGTCGGCGGCGCCGCCGAAGAGCTGAGTTGGGAAATCTACCGCGACACGCTGATCGAGCAATGCGAGCAGGGCGTCGACTATTTCACGGTGCATGCCGGCGTGCGGTTGCCGCATATTCCCCTCACCGCGAACCGCGTTACCGGCATCGTCTCGCGCGGCGGCTCGATCCTCGCCAAATGGTGCCTTGCCCATCATAGGGAGAATTTCCTCTACACGAATTTCGAGGAGATTTGCGACATTCTCGGTCGCTACGACGTGTCTTTCTCGCTGGGCGATGGCTTAAGGCCCGGCTCGACCGCGGATGCCAACGACGCCGCCCAATTCGCCGAACTGGAAACGCTCGGCGAGCTCAACAAAATCGCTCAACGGCACAATGTCCAAGTGATGATCGAAGGCCCGGGCCATGTCCCCATGCACAAGATCAAAGAAAACATGGAACGCCAGCTCGCCGTTTGCGACGAGGCGCCGTTTTACACGCTCGGGCCGCTGACCACCGATGTTGCGCCCGGCTACGACCACATTACATCGGCCATCGGCGCCGCCATGATCGGTTGGTTCGGCACTGCGATGCTCTGCTACGTGACGCCAAAGGAGCACCTCGGGCTGCCCGACCGCGACGACGTCAAGGATGGCGTCATCGCCTATCGCATCGCCGCCCATGCGGCGGACATGGCCAAGGGCCATCCGGCGGCGCGGATTTGGGACGACGCGATTTCGAAGGCGCGTTTCGAATTCCGCTGGCGCGATCAGTTTGCCCTCGCCATGGACCCCGAGACGGCGGAAGCCTTCCACGACGAGACGCTGCCGGCGGACGGCGCCAAGGTCGCCCATTTCTGCTCCATGTGCGGGCCGAAATTCTGCTCCATGAAAATCAGCCAGGAGGTGAGGGATTACGCACGGGGGACCAACGATACCTTGTCGTCCGAGGAAATCCGCGCCGCCATGGCCAAGAAGGCGGCCGAATTCCGCGAGCACGGTTCCGAAATCTACGTCCCCAGAACCGCCGCGGAGTAGCTTCCCTCTCCCCAGTGGGGAGAGGGTCGGGGTGAGGGGCTGCTCGCGGTCAGCTCACTGCGGCGCCGGTAGCATCAATCCGTCGCGCAAGCGCACTAAATGGTGGCGTCCATCGCCGTCCGTGATCTGGAGCGTGTTGATCTCCATATCGTCGACATCGGCGATCAGCTCTTTCGGCTTGTAGACGATATGGTCGGTCTCCTCGAGCGCGATATCGATGATGTCGTCCTCGGGATCGTAGGTAATTCCGATGAGGGGCGCCCATTCGCTCTCGATCTGGTCGCCCAGATCGAGCGACGCCACCTCGATCTCCGCATCGCTGCCTTCCAGCGCCTGCGACAGTGCCGCGCAAAATGCCTCCCATTCCGCCTTTTTGATTGCTCGTGCCGTCATGGCTTGCCTCTCCATCGCTGAGTTCAAGCCGGAAACCAATTTGCCGCGCGATTGTTCCAAACGATGAATGCAAAACGCACTATCGAAACCCCCGGCGCCCGGTAACCGCGTGATAAATGACCAGCACGACGATGGCGCCGACGATGGCAACGAACATCGAATAGAGATTGAAGCCGGTAACCCCCATGCCTCCGATGCGGGTAAAAATAAACCCGCCGACACAGGCACCCACAATGCCGAGCACGACGTTCAAAATGCAGCCTTCGCCCTGCCGGTTGACGATACGGCTGGCGACGAAGCCCGTGATCAGGCCAAACAGGATCCAGCCGACAACGCTCATCGGGAAACTCCTGGGCAGCGGTCTGAACGTGGGTGTGCCCTTGACGGAGATCAAGGCAGGAACAACTTACAAGACTTAGCCTAAGCTTTGGATAGGGCCGGAGAAGGACCATGAACAAAAAAGCACTCTTAACCGGCGTCCTTGCTGGCGCCATGCTTTCCACTCAGGTTTTAGCGGCGGCGGGCAATGCCTGCCTCCAACACAACCGCTTTGTGAGTTGGCGCGCCGTTGACGACAACACGCTCGAAATGACCGACAACAACATGATGCGCTACACAGTCCATCTTGGGAGCCGCTGTATGGGCGTCACTCGTGCCGACGCAAAGCTCGTGTTTCGCACCTGGACCAATTTGGGTTGTCTGATGCCTGGCGAAATCATCACCGTCACCGCGCCGGGAATTGGCCCCGTTATCTGCTCTGTTTCCGGCGTTCAGTTGGCAAGCGCCTGATTTTCTAAAGCTTGGCGGTTTGTGCTATGATTTCCTCCGGAGGGGCCAATTCCTTCCGAAGGAAGAAAAAGGCCATGAAGTATAAGAAACTCGTGCTCTCGAGTACGGCGGTCGCGCTCTCTCTTCTTGCAGTGTCCTCTGCGCCGGCGCAACAGGCATCCGCAGCGGCGCCCGCATCGGAGAAAGTCTGTCTACAGAACAACCGCATCTGGGGATTCGACGTCGTCGACGAGCGCACGCTTGCAGTGACAGATCGCAACTACAAACGATACACCGTCCACATGCGGAGCGGGTGCGTCGGTTTGACCAAGGTCGTGCTCGATATCCGGGTTCGCTCCACCACCGCGCTTGGCTGTCTCGGCCAAGGCGATTTCGTCAGCTTCCGCAGCCCAGGGCTTGGCCGCCTGAGTTGCGCCGTCAGCGGGGTGGAAAACTACATGCCGGCGTCGCCACCGCAACAGGGCGGCTGAAGCTCCGCAGGGCCCGTTGCGTTAAGAGGGTATCTTGAAAACGGCGCGGCGCTGGCCGACGGCGACGCCGCGCGTGTTCAGGACGTGAGCCCGCGCCAGCCCGGCCGCGGCGCCCTCGTCGGGAACGGCGCCAAGCGCAATTAACAGCGCGGCCACCGCCGTCTCCGCGGCGCGCGTTGCGCCATCGTCGATCTTCAGCGCGGCGCCGAGCCCCAGTTGAGGAAGAATCGCAATATAGACGCCTTCGGCGCCTGTCTTGACCGCGATGTCTGGATTGTCGCGCATAAGCATCGTGCAGGCGCGACCGCTGCCGGCGACCAGGTCGGGATGGGCCATCATGGCGCCGACAATCCGACCACACGCGGCGGCGCGAGCCGGCGCTTGACCGCCTGCGTCAGCAAGCCGCGCCATCGCACGTGCGAGCGCCTTGAGCGGTACGGCGAAATTGGGAACCGTGCAGCCGTCGACGCCGTAGGGCAGCTCGCCGCTCAATCCGGCCATTTCCTTCAGCGTCCGCATCACGGCTTGCTGCACGGGATGATCGATCAGTTGGTAGCCTGCAACCGCGGCGCCCAGCTGCCGGGACAGCGTCATGAAACCAGTGTGCTTGCCCGAGCAATTGTTATGCAGCGGTGTGGGCGTCTCTCTGCGTTGGATCATTGCCGTTGCCGTCGGCTCATGCACGGGCCTGTGTGGACCGCAGGCAAGATCGGAAACCGAGCAACCGATACGCTTCTGCCAGTCTTCGATGCGAGTCGTGTGCATGGGCTCGCCGGAATGCGACGCACAGGCAAGTGCCACTTCCTCATCGGAAAGTCCGAACGTTTCCGCCGCCCCGCTTTCGATCAGTGGCACTGCCTGCACGGGTTTCAGCGCGGAACGGGGAAAGATCGGCTTTTCCACGTCGCCCAACGAGGCGCGCAAATTGCCCTTGGCGTCGACCACCGCGATCGCGCCGCGATGGAGACTTTCGGTCAGCGGGCCTCGGGTCAGCTCGACAAGAACGGGATTGCTCATCAGCAGCAGGAAATATCCTTCGCGCTGCCCTTTGTCATCCTCGGCGGACGCGCTAACTTTGCGCTCAAGAGGGGGCGAGGATGCGCGGATATTTTGCCGTCGGCGTCGACGGCATTTCCAAGCCGATGAATCTTGGCAATCTCTTGCGCATCGCCCACGCGTTCGGCGCGAGCTTCTTCTTCACAGTGGCAGGCCGGGTCAAGCTCGCGGATGCGATGTCCGATACCTCCGATGCCGCCGGCCATTTGCCGCTCTACCAATTCGCCTCGGTGGACGACTTCAAGCTTCCGCAGGGTTGCACGCTTGTGGGAGTCGAGATCACCGAGGACGCCGTCGCTCTTCCGAGCTTCCACCATCCGCTGCGGGCGGCTTACGTATTCGGCGCCGAAAGGTTGTCGCTCTCGCCCGAGATGCTTGCCCGTTGCGCCCATGTCGTGAAAATTCCGACCCGTTTTTCGATCAATGTCGGCATGGCCGGAGCCATCGTTCTCTATGACCGGCTCTTGACCTATGGCCGCTTTTCCGAGCGTCCCTTACGCGCGGGAGGACCCGAGGGTAAAGGCGAGATTCCCAAACGCGCGAATTGGGGCGCGCCGGTCATGCGCCGCCGGAAAGAAAAGTCCTGAGGCTTCAAATTTCGACCCAAATCGTGCTCTAAGGACCCCGAGGCTTTATCAGCCGTGAGGTTCTGATGCGTTTGAGTCCATGGGTCCTTGGCGTCGCCTTCCTATCTTTGACCTCTGTCTGCGCTGACGCTGCGCCGGCAGCCGACGGGCCCAAGCTGCTGGACAGTTTCAAGAACTGGTTCGTCTATTCGGCGGGAAAAGGCGCGGAAAGGACCTGTTTTGCGGTTTCCATGCCAACGGAAACGATACCCACCAACGTCAAACGCGATACCGTTTCCTTCCTGATTTCCTCATGGCCGGCGCAAAAAAAGAAGAACGAGCCCTCGATCGTTGCTGGCTACCCTTACAAGCCGATGTCCACGGCCGTAGTGCAGATCGGCTCGGACAAGTTCGAGTTCGGCCGCGTCATGAATGACGGCGCCTGGATGGAAACCCCGGCCGACGAACAGAAGCTGATCGCCTCAATGAAGCGAGGCTCCCAGATGAGCGTCACGGGCACGTCGGCACGCGGGACGCTGACACGGGACAATTATTCGCTCGCCGGCATTTCCGCGGCCCTTGAAAAGCTCGACGCCAGTTGCAAGTGAACGGACCGAACGTGTGGTTTCGCGTCTCCTTCGGGGATGAGGCTTGAGAGTCATTGAGATGAACGCGCAGGTACCCGTTGTCGGGCTATCCGTTGCCGAACTGACGGCCGCTTTGGAAGCGACGGGGCTGGAAGCTAAGGCCGCTCGCATGCGCGCGCGCCAATTGTGGAATTGGGTCTATGTCCACGGGCAGCGTGAATTTGCCGCGATGACCAATCTCGCCAAGGATTTTCGCGCCCGCATGTCGGAGCAGATGAGTCTCTCGCGTCCCGAAATCGTGACCGAACAGATCTCCGAGGACGGCACGCGCAAGTGGCTGTTGCGCACCGCGCCAGGCATCGAATTCGAAACCGTTTACATTCCGGAGGAAGACCGCGGCACGCTCTGCGTTTCCTCCCAGGTCGGGTGCACGCTGAACTGCCGGTTCTGTCACACTGGAACGCAGAAGCTGGTGCGCAACCTCACGCCTTACGAGATCGTCGGCCAGGTCGTGGTCGCGCGCGACGCGCTCGGCGATTGGCCTTCCACGGGTGAAAACCGGCGCGTCACCAACGTTGTAATGATGGGCATGGGCGAGCCGCTCTATAACTTCGACAACGTCAAGGCGGCGCTCGCAATCGTTGCTGATGGCGACGGTTTCGCGCTCTCCAAGCGGCGCATTACGCTTTCCACCGCGGGCGTGGTGCCGATGATCGAGCGCGCCGGGAACGAAATCGGCTCGTCGCTCGCCATCTCGCTGCATGCCGCGCGCGACGAATTGCGCGATGTGCTCGTGCCCCTGAACAAGAAATATCCGATCGCCGAATTGATGGCGGCGTGCCGGACTTACCCCGGCGCTTCGAACGCGCGCCGCATCACCTTCGAATATGTGATGCTGAAGGGCGTGAACGATTCGCTGAGCGATGCTCGAGCCTTGGTCAAGCTCGTGGCCGGCATTCCCGCCAAGATCAATCTGATCCCGTTCAATCCCTGGCCTGGCGCACCCTATGAATGCTCGAGCTGGGGAACGATCGAAAAATTTGCCGAGGTGGTCAATCGCGCCGGCTATGCCTCGCCCGTGCGCACGCCCCGCGGCCGCGACATCATGGCTGCCTGCGGCCAATTGAAGAGCGAGAGCGTCAAGGAGCGGGCATCGGCAAGAATGGCGGCCCTGCGTTCCGCCGAGCTCGCCCGCATGCCGCACTAGCTCGGACCGCAAGGCGGCTTGCGCCCGCAACTGAATTCCTCAACCATGGCTGCCATGAGCGAAACCGCGCCGTCGTCGATCACCGCGTCGCCGGAGTTGAATCCGGCGCTGGATCGCAAGGGTTTGGCCGAATCCTTCCGCCAAGCGGGACGCGTTCACATTCCCAACGTGCTTACGAACGTCTCGGCCGAACGGATCTATCGCTGTTTGGTGCAAGAGACGAAATGGTCACTCACCTTCAACAAGGGAACGCATTTTCTCGACTTGGAAAACGTCTCGCAGGAAGAGCGCAGCAAGTTCGCCTTTGGCGCATGGGAACGTGCGCGTTCCGATTTCCAATATTTCTTCGATAATCATCGACTGTCGGTCGATGGCGAACCCTATCCCGATCAGAAGCATTATCATGCCAAAATCGTGGCGTTTTTGAATTCGCCGACCCTGCTGGCTTTCATCCGAGAGGTGACAGGCCTCGCCGCGATCCAACGCACCGACGCCCAGGCGACGCTTTACCGGCAAGGAGATTTTTTGACGGTTCACGACGACTCAACCGGCGGTCACAAGCGGCTCGCCGCCTATGTACTCAATTTGACGCCCATCTGGCGTGCCGATTGGGGCGGCGTGCTGCAATTCCTCGATGCCGCGGGACATGTCGAGGAAGGCTACGTGCCCTGTTTCAATGCTCTGAACGTATTCCGCGTGCCGATGCAGCACTCGGTAAGTCAGGTCGCGCTCTATGGCAGTTTGCGCTACTCCATCACGGGCTGGTTCCACGCGCGCTGACATGGTTGGCCCGGCGCAATTGCGCGCCCGCGTTCAATCCTATAGACCGCCCGCGCGATAGACGGGTGCGGAGGGGAAGGTGGCCAAGAGGGACGTGAAAAAAATCGTGCTCGCCTATTCGGGCGGGCTGGACACCTCGGTAATTTTGAAGTGGCTGCAGACGGAATACGCCTGCGAGATCGTGACCTTCACCGCCGATCTCGGCCAGGGCGAGGAGCTGGAGCCCGCGCGCGCCAAAGCGAAGCTTCTCGGCATCAAGCCCGAGAACATTTTCGTCGAGGATCTGCGCGAAGAGTTCGTGCGCGATTACGTCTTCCCCATGTTTCGGGCCAACGCGCTTTACGAGGGCGTTTATCTTCTCGGCACCTCCATCGCGCGGCCCTTGATTGCCAAGAAACAGATCGAGATTGCCGAGAAAGTCGGCGCCGATGCAGTGGCCCATGGCGCCACGGGGAAGGGCAACGATCAGGTGCGCTTCGAGCTGTCCTATTACGCGCTGAAACCCGACATCAAGATCATCGCGCCATGGCGGGAGTGGGATCTCTCCAGCCGCACCAAGCTGCTCGCCTTCGCCGAGGCGCATCAGATTCCCATCGCCAAGGACAAAAGGGGCGAAGCGCCGTTTTCGGTCGACGCCAATCTTTTGCACTCCTCTTCGGAGGGCAAGGTGCTCGAAGATCCGGGCGTCGAAGCCGATGCTATCGTCTACCAGCGCACGCTTTCGCCCGAAGAAGCGCCCGACAAGGCGACCATCGTCGAAGTCGGCTTCGAAAAGGGCGACGCGGTTTCTATCGATGGCAGACAGCTCTCACCCGCCGCGCTGCTGACGCGATTGAACGAACTTGGAAAAGCCAACGGCATCGGCCGCGTCGATCTCGTGGAGAATCGCTTCGTGGGCATGAAGTCGCGGGGCGTTTACGAAACGCCGGGCGGCACCATCCTTCACGCGGCGCACCGGGCGATGGAGTCGATCACGCTCGATCGCGGCGCAGCGCATCTGAAGGACGAGCTGATGCCGCGTTACGCCGAGCTTATTTACAACGGCTTCTGGTTTTCACCCGAACGCGAGATGCTCCAGGCCCTCATCGACAAAAGTCAGGAATATGTCACGGGAGCGGTGCGGCTGAAGCTGTACAAGGGCAATGTCATGATTGCCGGTCGCTCCTCGCCCTATTCGCTCTATGCCCAGGACCTCGTCACCTTCGAGGATGATCGCGGCGCCTATGATCAGAAGGACGCAGCCGGCTTCATCAAGCTGAACGCGTTGCGCCTGCGGACGCTCGCTTCGCGCAAGCGCAAAACAAAAAAATGAGCGCTTCAAACCAAGCCCAGATCGCCTATTGGAACGGTCCGATCGGACAGCTCTGGGCGCGGGCGCAGGAAAAGCGCGACCGCGATCACGCCGCCATGACGCAGGCGACACTCGAGCTCGCAGCACCTCAACCCGGCGAAAGCGTGCTCGACATCGGCTGCGGCACCGGAACCACGACGCTCAAGCTCGCGGAGCTTGTGGGCGAAGAGGGCAAGGTCATGGGCATCGACATTTCGGCGCCGATGCTGGCGGTCGCCCGAAAGCGCGCGCGTGAACTGGAAACGCATGCCCGCTTCATCGAAGCCGACGCAACCGATTATGGATTCGAGCATCAGCATTTCGACCTCGCTTTCTCGCAATTCGGCGTCATGTTCTTCGCCGATCCCGTCGCGGCGTTGGCCAATGTTCACGGCGCGATGAAGAAAGGAGGCCGCCTCGTCTTCGTCTGCTGGCGTGCATCGACCGAGAATCCGTGGTCGGCCGTGCCCGAAAGCGCCGCCAAGCCGCTGCTGCCTCCAATGGAGCCGCTGCCGCCCGATGCTCCGGGCCGCTATGCTTTCGCCAATCCCGACCGGGTGAAGAGCATTCTTTTGCGCAGCGGTTTTCACGCCCCTGAAATCAAGAAGTTCGACGCAAAGCTACATCTGGGCGACACGCCGGAGGCCGCGGCATCCTCAAGCATCGATGCGGGACCGCTCGCCCGAACGCTCGCCGATGTAGATGCGGAGACGCGAAAGAAGGTGCGTGCGGCGGTCATCGAACGATTGGCAAGGGAAATGGGGCCGGGCGGCGTATATCTGACGGCTGGCTGCTGGTTGGTGTCCGCGCGGGCCTGCGTCTGGTACAATACATAGGGCCGTACGGAGGCGTCATGACCTTAACCGGCAAAATGTCGTTCCTGGCAGTGGCTGCTTTCTTGGCCTCGACCAGCGCGGCCCTCTCGACGGGTACCGATGATGCCAACCAAGCCGTCATGGCGGCACGCAATGGTCAATATGACGAGGCCATCAGGCTCTTCACCAGCGCCATCAACAGCGACGAACTGAACTTGAAGAGCAGGGCGCAGGCTTTTGCCTATCGCGGCATCGCCAAGGCGACGACCAGCGATTACGAGGGAGCGTTGCTGGATTTGAATTACGCGGTCGCGCTCGACACCGACTACAACGCCGACGCTTTTGCCTATCGCGGCTACATCAAGCTCGTGTTGGGGCAGCCCAAGGACGGTGCCGTCGATCTCGCCAAAAGCGCCGACCTGCTGATCTGGCCGTACAATGTTCTGTGGCTCTATCTCGCGCGCCTGAAGGGCGGCGTGCCGGACACCGGCGTGCGCTCTCTGACCAACAACGCAATGACGCTCGACGTCAATCGAGGTCCTGACGGCAGCCCGGGTTTGTCGCGCTGGCCGGGGCCGGTGGTAAAATTCATGATGGGCAAGGCAACACGCGACGAAGTTGCCGCTGCGGCTCAAGAGGGCGATGCGCAAAAACTCGCCGAACGCGTCTGCGACGTCGATTTCTACCTCGCCGAGGTCGATCTCGCGCACAATGACGTTGCAGCCGCCAAACCCAAGCTGCAGCGCGCGGCCGAAAAATGCCCATTCGCCTCCTTCGAACGCATGGGCGCCAGCGCGGAACTGATGCGGTTGAAATAGAGTTCTTCTCAGGGCCCTTGATTCACTGGTAACATTTGTGTTACCATGGTGATGATTGAACTTCGGGAATATTTGGATCAGATCAACCGCAGCCCGTTCGGCCGCTGGTTTGACAATCTCGATGGTTATGCCGCTGCGCGGGTTGGAATTGCATTAGGCCGGATCGAAACCGGGAATCTGTCCAACGCCAAGTCGGCGGGCGAGGGCGTGAACGAATATCGCATCGAGTTCGGTCCGGGTTATAGGATTTACTTCGGTCGGGATGGCATGACGATTGTGATTCTACTTGGCGGCGGAATCAAAAAACGCCAACAGCGCGATATGCTGAAGCCAAGGAACGTTGGGCCGATTACAAGCGACAAAAATCGTCAGGAGTGGCGTCATGGCGTTGACCCGATCATATAAGGAAACATTGTTTGCCCGCATAAAGCGGGATGTCGAATTTCGCGATGCGCTATTGCGGGAGGCCGTTGAAATCCTGCTCGCGGGCGATGTCGAAACCGGCAAGTTCGTCTTGCGCGACTACATAAATGCGACCATCGGGTTCGAGCGCCTAAGCGCGAAAGTGAAAATTCCGTCCAAGAGTTTGATGCGAATGTTCGGCCCGAAGGGAAATCCGCAGGCGACGAATCTATTCGCAGTCATTCGTGCGCTGCAAAAGGACGCGGGCGTCGAGCTGCATATTGCAGCGGAATAGCGCTCACACGTCGAGATTGGCGACGTTGAGCGCGTTGTCCTGGATGAATTCGCGTCTCGGTTCGACCAGTTCGCCCATCAGCTTGGCGAAGAGATCGTCCGCTTCGTCGGCATGCTCGACCTTGACCTGAAGCAGCGTGCGCGCGTTTTCGTCCAGCGTCGTTTCCCACAATTGGTTCGGGTTCATTTCGCCCAAGCCCTTGTAGCGCTGCAGGGTCAGGCCGTGGCGGCCCCAATCGAGGATCGCCTCCAGAAGCTGGGTGGGCGCGCGTACCTCGCGCGTCTCGTCTTTGCGCGTAAGCCGTCCGGCTCGAAGATAGGCCGCCTGCAGCTCGGCTGCCATGCGATCGAGCTTGCGCGCATCAGCGCTCGCGATCAGCGCGCCGTCGATGGCGATAGTCTCCGTGACTCCTCTCACTTCGCGGCGGAATTTGAGCCCGCCATCGGGCATCGGTTCGCCTTTCCAGCCGCGCTCGGTTTCATCCGACAATTGATCGAGACGGCGTGCAATGTAGGATGCGGCTTCGCGCGCTTTCTCCTTGTCGCTCAGGATTTCCGGATTGAGCGCGCCGGCGATCGCCGTCTGCTCCAGCACGAAGCGCGGATAATGCCGCGGGAAGCCGTCGAGAGCGGCTCGCACCGCCAGCGCCCGATCGATCAGATGCAGAAGATCCGAACCCGCGACGTGCTCGCCCGTGTGCAGCGTCAGCACCGTGTCCTTGCTGCCTTCGTCGATCAAATGGGTTTCCAGTTCGCGTTCGTCCTTGAGATAGCGCTCGGACTTGCCGCGCGCGGCCTTGTACAGCGGCGGCTGGGCGATGAAGAGATGTCCGCGCTCGATCAGCTCCTTCATCTGCCGGTAGAAAAACGTCAGCAGCAGTGTACGAATATGAGCGCCGTCGACATCGGCGTCGGTCATGATGATGATTTTGTGGTAGCGCAGCTTGTCGGGATTGAACTCCTCGGTTCCGATCCCGGTTCCGAGCGCGGTGATCAGGGTCGCAATTTCGACGGACGACAGCATCTTGTCGAAACGTGCCCGTTCGACGTTGAGAATCTTGCCGCGCAGCGGCAGCACTGCCTGATTGGCACGGTTGCGCCCCTGCTTGGCGGAGCCGCCGGCGCTGTCGCCCTCGACGATGAAGATCTCGCATTTGGCGGGATCGCGTTCCTGGCAATCGGCGAGCTTGCCCGGCAGCGAGCTGCCGTCGAGCGCGCCCTTGCGGCGCGTGAGTTCGCGCGCCTTCCGCGCCGCCTCGCGCGCGGCAGCGGCTTCGATGACCTTGCCGACGACCGTGCGCGCCTCCGGCGGATGTTCCTCGAACCAGCGGCCCAAACTCTCCAGCACCGCGCCTTCGACCGCCGGGCGCACTTCCGAGGACACCAGCTTTTCCTTCGTTTGCGACGAAAATTTTGGATCCGCCACCTTGACCGAGAGCACGCAGGTCAGGCCCTCGCGGCAATCGTCGCCGGTCAACGGCACGCGGTCCTTTTTGCCCAAGCCCGATTCGTCGGCGTACTTCGTCACCACGCGCGTCAGTGCGGCGCGGAAACCCGCCAGATGCGTGCCTCCGTCGCGCTGTCCGATGTTGTTCGTGAAGCACAGCATGTTCTCGTGATAGCTGTCGTTCCACGTCAGCGCCGCCTCGACTTTCATGCCGTCGCGGTCGGCTGCGATCATGATCGGATTGGGAATGAGCGAGGTCTTGGCGCGGTCGAGATAGCGCACGAAGGCTTCCAGGCCGCCGTCATACTTGAGGACGAGCTCCTTCTTCTCGACACCGCGCTTGTCGCGCAGGATGATCGTGACGCCGGAATTGAGGAATGCGAGCTCACGCAAGCGATGCTCGAGCGTCGCAAAATCGTACTCCAGCTTGGTGAACGTCTTCGGGCTGGCATTGAACGTGACTTCGGTACCTCGCCTTCCGTTCGCTTCGCCGACGACGGCAAGAGGCGCGTCGGGATTGCCGTCATGAAAGCGGAGCAGATGTTCCTTGCCTTCGCGCCAGATGCGCAACTCGAGCCATTCGGACAGCGCGTTGACCACCGAAACGCCGACTCCGTGCAGGCCGCCTGAAACCTTGTAGGCATTCTGTTCGAACTTTCCGCCGGCATGGAGCTGAGTCATGATGACTTCGGCTGCCGACACGCCTTCTTCCTGGTGGATGTCGACCGGCACGCCGCGGCCATTGTCGCGCACCGTGACCGAACCGTCGGCATTCAACTCGACGTCGATGCGGTCGCAGAAACCGGCTAGCGCCTCGTCGATCGCATTGTCGACGACCTCATAGACCATGTGATGCAGGCCCGAGCCGTCATCGGTGTCGCCGATATACATGCCCGGCCGCTTGCGGACGGCATCGAGACCTTTCAAGACCTTGATCGACTGCGCGTCGTAGGTCTCGCCGTTGTCGACTTGCGGGTTCGGGTCTTGCGCCATGAACTAATCCTGCCTCGCGAACACGCCGCCCGCGACGGTGAAACATTGAGCCTGTGGCAGAAGCGGCGCGAAAAGCGTCCGGTCGGTGCCGGAAAGCCAGGCTTGCGTTTCAAGTGCGAGGATTTCCTCGAACAAGGCTTCACGTCGCGTCGCATCGAGATGCGCTGCGATTTCATCCAGGAGCAGCAACGGAGCGATGCCGTCGCGCCGCTTCTTCTGCAGCCAGGCATCGGCAAGCACGATCGAAATCAGCAGCGATTTCTGCTCGCCAGTCGAGCAGTCGCGCGCATCCGCGCGCTTCACCGTGTGACGAACTTCCAGGTCGGCGAGGTGCGGACCGACGCTCGTGCGCGCCGCCTCCGCATCGCGTTCGCGCGAAGCCGCGAATGCTTCCTGCAGCACCTTCACATCGGTGGCTCCTTCACCCAACGTGTCGGTCAGCGCGAGATGGGCGCAGGGAAACGCGCCTTCGGCGCCGCGCGACATCAGCTCGGCATTCAGTTTTTCTATGGCAAAGAGGCGCGCCCCTGAAACCGTGCTGCCTTCCTGCGCCATGGTCTCCTCGAGACCGGCAAGCCATGACGGATTGCGAATACCGTCGCGCAGCAGTCTCAGGCGCTCATACATCGCTCGCTCGTAGCGCGCGGCGCGCCGGGCATGGCCGGAATCCAGCGCAAACACCAATCGGTCGAGGAAGCGCCTGCGCTCGCCGGCGCCATCGAGAAACAACCGATCCATCGCCGGCGTCAGCCAAAGAATGGGAAGCAGCTCGGCCAAGTCCGCGGCTTGAGCGGGTGCGCCGTTCAAATGCAATGCCCGGCGCGGGACGCCGGTTGACGTGGGCGCGACGAGGCCCGTACCGATGTCCCAGACTCCGTCTGCGCGGGTAATCTTGGCAGCGACCGCCCAGAGACTTTCCGAAAAGGCATCGCCCCGTTGCGCGCTTGCTTCGAGCGGCGCCTTGCGCTGCAGCGCGGTCAACTTCGCAGCGCGCAATCCGCGCCCGGGCGAAAGGAGCGAGATCGCTTCGAGGCAATTGGTTTTGCCCGTGCCGTTGGCGCCGGCGAGCACAACGGGGCGAGGCTCGAGCTTGAGCGTGGCCGACGCATAGGAGCGGAAATTGACGAGCGCGATCTCCGTCACGGCCAACGCCGGAAGCGAAGCATCCCGACGCGCCTGCGCGTCATCCATAAGCCTTGCCGTTTGTGTCAAGTTAACTAAACCCGCATCGGCATGAGGACATAAAGCGTGCGCGTGTCCTCGGTGTCTTCGATGAGCGTGGGCGAGCCGGCATCGGCAAGTAGGAAGCGCACATCCTTGCCCACGATCTGGCCGGTAATATCAAGGAGATAGCGTGCGTTGAAGCCGATCTCAATAGGGCTCGCATTGTAATTCGCGCCCAGATCTTCGGTCGCCGTGCCGGACTCCGGATTGACCACGGAAAGCGTCACGCGGTCGGTTTCGAGATTGAGCTTTACCGCGCGCGTCTTGTCGGCCGAGATGGTCGAAACCCGATCAACCGCTTGGGAGAAATCCTTGGCGTCGAGGGTGAGCACCTTGTCGTTGCCCGCGGGAATCACGCGTTGATAATCGGGGAACGAGCCGTCGATCAGCTTGGACGTCAGTTCCACTCCATTGAAGCTGAATTGCACCTTGGTATCGGACAGGCCGATCTCGATCACGCCTTCGGCGTCTTCCAAGAGTCGGCGCAGCTCCGCCACGGTCTTGCGCGGAATGATGACGCCGGGAATGTCCTTGGCCCCTTCGGGAAGGTCGAGCTCGTGCCGGGCAAGCCGGTGGCCGTCCGTCGCCACCGCGCGAAGGCGGTTCTCCTTCCCCTCCTTCATGGCATGCAGGTAAATGCCGTTGAGATAGAATCGGGTCTCTTCGGTCGAAATCGCGAAGCGGGTCTTCTCGATCAATGCAATCAGTTCGGCTGCTGCCAGATTGAAGCGGTGGGGAAGGGCGCCGGCCGACATCTGCGGAAAATCCTCGCGCGGCAGGCAGGCAAGTTCGAAACGCACGGATCCCGCCGAGACCGCCAACCTGCCGGAATCGCCAGCGAGCACCTCCGCCTGGACCTGGGCGCCCTCGGGCATTTTGCGCACGATGTCGTAGAGCATGTGGGCGGGCGCAGTGGCAGCACCGTTCCTCAACACGTCGGAAGGAAGCGATTCGATGATCTCGATGTCGAGATCGGTGGCGGTCAGCTTGAGGCGGCCTTTGGCGGCTTCGATTAGCACATTTGAGAGGATGGGAATGGTATTCCGGCGCTCGACGACGCTCTGGACATGCCCCAGCGCCTTCAAAAACGCACCGCGTTCAACGTTGATTTTCATGGTTTGCCGGTTCCAGAAATTGCCTTAAGAATCGCTTTGATTGCCGCTCGAAAAACGCTTTCCCGGGACCCTCGCGGAGGTTCGATTCCCGTCGCGGCAGAATAGCCAGAATCCAGCCAACAAGCGACTCGAACGCCCTGCAATAATGACGCGGGAGCGCAAGGCGAACGCCCTTTTAAAAGGCACGCATCCGAACGGCTCGAAAAGCCTCAGCGGAAACGAGGCCTCTCGAGTCGCGTTCGCTAAAGCCGCAGGGGACGGCCCAGCACTTTCCGCAGGAATTCGACCTCCTGCTGAAAGACTGGATCGCTCTTGCATAATGCTTCGATGCGGCGGCAGGCATGCAGCACGGTGGTGTGGTCGCGCCCGCCGAAGCGCCGGCCGATATCGGGAAGCGAGCGGCTGGTCAACTCGCGCGCGAGAAACATCGCCACTTGGCGCGGACGCGCGACTCGGCGTGCCCTGCGCGCCGAATGCAATTCCCGCAAATCGAGCTTGTAGAACTCCGCCGTCTTCTTCTGGATCTCTTCGATCGTCACGCGCTTATCGCCGGTGGCCGCACGGCTGCCGATCGCTTCCTGGGCGACGTCGGCCGTAACGGGTTTTCCGGTAAGATCGGCATAGGTCGCCAACTTCATCAGTACACCGAGCAATTCACGCGGCGATGCGTCCAATTCCTCTGCCAGCCTTTCCAGAACGGATTCCGGAAGCACGCTGCGCGGCCGCTTCCTCTCCATCTCGGCGGCTTTGGTCCTCAGAATCGCCAATCGCGTGACGACGTCGGGTTTCTCGAGCGCAATCACGACGGCGCCTTGCAGCCTCGAACGTACGTCGTCGGTAAGGCCCTCGAGCGTTGACGGTGGACGGTCGGCGGCAATGACGACTTTGCGCTTCAAATCGGTAAAAGCGTTCACCGTATGAAGAAATTCGCTGATGGTCGCGGCACGGCCGCAGATGTGCTGCAAATCGTCGATCAAGAGAATGTCGGCGCCGCGCAGCTCTTCCTTGAAGGCAAGCGTTTCCTGGTTGCGCAATGCGGCAAGAAACCGGCGCATGAAATCTTCAGCGCGCAAGAAAAGGACGCGCGCGGCCTTCGTGGCGCGTGCTTCCAGCGCGATGGCATTCAAGAGATGCGTTTTGCCGAAGCCAAAGCCGCCATGGATGAACAGAAGTCCCATTTCGGAATCGCCGATTTCGGCGAAGCGCTGCGCCGCCTTGAAGGCGAACTCGTTCGAAGGACCGGTAACGAAGCCAGCAAAACTTTGCGCGGGGTCCGGCTGGCGGTCCCACAGCCCCTGCAGCGACGCGCCTTGTCCCTTGGCGGTAACGCCGCCGCTCGTTGCCATGCCTGGCCGAGGCACGGGCGCCCCTATCACGATCTTACTCAAGGCGGCGCGCGGTTCCGTAGCAGCGACGAAGATGTCGAGACTGACGAAACCCGTACTCGCCGCCGCAAATGCGCGTTCCACGCGCGCCGCGTAGTGAAGCGCGACATAATCCCGGATTAGCCGGCGCGGCGCGGATAGACGAACATGTCCCTCATCGGCGCCCACGTATGAAAGCGGGGCAATCCACGTATCGAATATGCCCTGACCGAATTCGACGCGAAGCCGGTCGCGTACATTGGTCCAGATGTCGGACCAAGCCGGCTCCGGCCGTTTTTCCAAAGGTAAGCCCATCATTCCCATCCCCACATTTTTCCGGCCAACTCGAATGGTCGGTGCCCCGTTGTGGTGTCGTAATCGCCTTTTGCTTGCTATCGTCGTTTAGTCGCTTCGTCTCCGCATTTTGAGTCTCCTTGGTTCTACGTTTCTAAGATTGAAGCCAGGGAAGCCCCCCGGCCTTCCATCCGGCGGCGGCGCCGCGATGGAGTTCGGCATCGAGGGCGCCTTCGAATCCGTCCTTGATGTTGAAGCAGGGCCCATAGCCGGCCGCGGTCATAGCAATCGCGGCTGCGCGCGAGCGCGCGCCGGAGCGGCAGAGAAACACGAGCGGTGCGCCCTTGCTGTAATTGCTCTGCTTCAGCGCGTCTTGCACTTCGCCGACGAAGTTGGGATTTGGCGCGGGCGGAAAGAATTGCCACTCGCAGAGCAAGGTTTGGCGGCTCAGGGGCCCAAGGTCGGGCACGCCCACGAAATTCCACTCCGCCTCGGTACGCACATCCAGAAGTTGTGCTGCAGGCTCGCGGGCAAGCAACTCCCAAGTCTCTCTTGGAGTAAGGTCCCCGGCGTAATTTCCGGGTAAAGAGCCCGATTGGGACGAACGCATTTCGCTCATTCCTACAAACCTTGAAAAAATAGAAAAGCGTCGCCCTGAAGTGCCCAGGCACTTCGTATCAATCAACACAGACGAATACTTAGGATTTACTTTGCAGCGACCACGCAGGGCCGAAAACGCCCGTCGAAGACATTCTTTTTGTTTTGGTAGCTTTCTTTCGAACTGGCCGACACATGATCGCGAGCCCCCCTGAACGAAGGCGACTTTAACCATTCAAACTTGACGGGCGCAAGTGACATTTTGGCTCATTTCGCCCGATGCCGGATTTCCCGGAGTTCAAAAAAAGCACGTAAAATGAGGGGCTTGACGTGTACGGACGAACGAATCGTCGTGTGCGGATCAATGGATGCGAACCGATTCAGAGACTTAAGCCGGAACCTCCGAGACGGGGCTGCGACACGGCCGTGAATTTTTTGTGATAATTTCCGGGTACGGACAATAGTCCAATGGTGCAGCTTTATTCGAAAGAAAAACGGGGCCGAGCCAAGAAAATGCAGCAATATTAATTGCTAAGGGCTTTCAGCCTGGCGTTGAGTCGCGAAACTTTACGGCTACCTGTGTTTCTGTGGATAACTCCCTTGGAAACCCCCCGCATGATTTCGGGTTCGGCAGCCTTCAGAGCGGCCGCCGCCGCCTTCTTGTCGCCCGCCGCCAGTGCCTCTTCCACTTGCCGGATGGCGCCCCTCACCTTGCTCCGGCGGTTTTTGTTGACGGCGGTGCGCTTGGCGGTCTTGCGGACGCGCTTCTCTGCGGAAATATGGCTCGGCATGGCTTGCTCTTTCGTGGAAGGATCGAGGGTTCGCGCCTATAGCCCGTGGCGCCAGCCCGGTCAATAAGCGCTGCGTTTATCGCGCGCCTTAGCGATCTTTGAAGCTTGCTTTGCGCTTTTCGACGAACGCCGTCATGCCTTCCTTCTGATCCTCGCTGGCAAAGAGAGCGTGAAACAGCCGGCGCTCGAAATGGATGCCTTCCGAAAGCGTCGTCTCGTAAGCCGTGTTGACGCTTTCCTTGACCATCATCGCGGCAATGCGCGAAGCCGAGGCAATTTTTTGCGCGCACTTCATGGTCTCGTTCATCAGTTCGGCCACCGGCACGACGCGCGCTACAAGACCGGCGCGTTCGGCCTCATTGGCATCCATCATGCGTCCCGTCAGGCACATTTCCATGGCTTTGGCTTTGCCGATGGCGCGCGTGAGGCGTTGCGTGCCGCCCGCGCCGGGCCCGATGCCGAGATTGATTTCAGGCTGGCCGAATTTCGCGTTGTCGGCGGCGATAATGAAATCGCACATCATCGCGAGCTCGCAGCCGCCGCCGAGCGCGAAGCCGGCAACCGCGGCGATGACGGGCTTGCGCGCGCGCGTCACCTGCTCCCAATTTTTGCTGATGAAATCTTGCGAATAGACTTCGGCAAAACTTTTGCCTGCCATCTCGGTTATGTCCGCACCGGCCGCGAAGGCCTTTTCAGATCCGGTGATGATGACGCAACGAATGGCGTCGTCTGTCTCGAAGCCGTCGACGATGGCGATCCCGCCCTCGTTCCTGACCAAAATATGCTGATAGGCCATGGCATCAGCCTCTATGTTGCGCTGCAATATGCGCCGTGGCTGGGAGCGCGGGCAATAGAAGATGCGCCACCCGAACCCTATGATGCGCGCCAACGTCGGAGGAATTTCATGAATTGGACCCTTAAGCGGGCGCGGCTACTGGTTGCTGTTTCCCTCTTGGCTGTGGTGACGGCGAGTTCGACGCAGGCGGCCCCCACGGATGTGCCGCTCAGCCTTGCACGTGACGGCTATTTCTATGTCAACGCCAAGACGACCACCATCGACGGCAAAACCTACATCACCGATCAAATGTATGTCGAAGTGCGCGTGCCGGGGCGGCAGACCCATGCCTATCCGATCGTGATGGTGCATGGCGGCACGATGTCGGGCGTGAATTACACCGGCACGCCCGATGGCCGCGAAGGCTGGGCGCAATATTTCGTGCGGGCTGGTTATGCCGTCTATGTCGTAGATCAGCCCGGCCGCGGACGCTCGGGCTATTTGCCCGCGACTTACGGCGCCGCGCGCAATGTCGAGAGCAGCAATTCGCG
>WNFT01000966.1_pt1 | contig 48243 bp, 45 predicted proteins | sample 5400191 | NCBI WGS metagenome assembly WNFT01 (sample SAMN13153359, study PRJNA577476) | soil metagenome | isolation source: 80 cm saprolite under Madrone tree | place: USA:California | collected 2016-06-14 | reverse complement strand
GGTGGGCCCTTGCGGTCGCCATGCTGGTGGCTGCTGATATGTGCAAAAAAATGAACCCCACCCGTAGGGTTTACTACTCCAGTGCCTTTTCAGATGTTTGTTCGTTCTACAGTATAGAGGAGACAATCAGGTGCATCCGGCTATCTGGACATGCTCATCTCAGGGGCTCCTGTATTGTATATGCAGGGGTGGCACGAAATGACTTGAATGGCGTTGTATGATAGTATGCAACGGGGTTGGCTGGCCGACCCTGGAGTCGGGTTGAGTTCGTGCAAAAAAAGAGCCGGGGTAGTTCATCTAGGGACAAATATCATGAAACTGGCACATGCCTCTAGCTATACAACTGCTATAAAGCGTGTCACTACGTTTCTCGTGGGGCGTGCTCCTATACGCTGGGTATCAGGCCGTAGCAATACGGCCTTTCCAGGTTGGGTGGTGCTGGGGTTGGTGGCCGTCTCAGTGGGTATCTCAGCCCTTGAGATATTTAGTGTCTGGTCGGAACACAGGTCTCTTCACAGCAATGAGCATCACATACCGCCGGCGGTGGCTATTCCATTCCCTTTGCCTGGCCTGGCGGCCATTCTACTCTACATCCTGCTGGCGGTTGTGCAGCCACGCCTGTTTCCCTGGCCGCGTTGGCGTATCGCCTACCTTTTCACCATCTTCCTCATGGCGCTTCTCCTGGGGCTTTTCGTACCTCCTGGCTTGCGCTTGCTCGGTTACATTGCCATGTATGGCGTAGTAACCCATGGCCGTGTCGCCTTTGGTAGAATGGGAGGGTGGCTTGTTGGCTGTATGCTTGCGCTGGCCTTCTTACTGGATGTAGCCTTGATGCAATGGCTGGCGCTAGGCTTCAAGCCACCCGCGACGCTGCTCCAATTTGTCATCTGGTTCGGTGGTTTGCTTTTCGTCTATGCCTTTACCGAACTGGGTACGCAAGAGCGCTCTGCACGACTGCAAGGTGAGAAACTTGTGGCAGAGTTGACGTTGGTACAGGAGCAGTTGCGTGCCTACGCTGTACGGGCTGAGGAACTGGCTACCATGCGTGAACGGACACGAGTTGCCCGCGAGATTCACGACACCTTAGCGCAGGGACTTGCTGCTATCGTCATGCATCTGGAAACTGGTTGCGCTGTGTTTAACGAAAAGCCGGCTTTAGCCCGTCAGCATATGGAGCGTGCACGAACCCTGGCAAGCGAGCACCTGATCGAGGCCCGTAACTCCATCCTCGAATTACGCGCTGATGCTCTGGATGCTCGATCTCTCCCGTTAGCCCTTGCCGCACTGGTAGCAGCATGGCAACCGTGGGAAGGTGCGCCTGGTGGGAAGGCAACATTTCATGCACATGACATTGCTGACGATGCGCAATTTGCGCCAGGTGTCGAGTTAGCCTGCTATCGTATTGTTCAGGAGGCGCTGAACAATGCTGCCAGACACGGTCATGCACGGCATGCCGATGTGGAATTGAGTATAGAGGCCGATGGTCTCTGTCTCACGGTCACTGATGACGGCATAGGCTTTGATCCTGCAACCGTTTATCCCCCCGATGAGCAAGGCGGCTTCGGCATTATCGGTATGCGTGAGCGTGTGCGCTTGCTCAATGGGCGATTGGAGGTGATCAGCGCTCCTGGTGCCGGAACACAGGTCTTTGCTATAATACCCCTGGGTGTAATCGATGAGATTGCCGAACCGGCGTTAAGGAGCTGAATGGGTATGGCGCCAATTCGTATTCTGCTCGTCGATGACCATCGGATCGTGCGAGAAGGGTTGGCCAGCATGCTCAGTACGCAAGCGGATATGCTGGTGGTAGGTGAGGCCGGTACAGGCGCTGAGGCGATTGTCCAGGTCGTGCGCCTGCAACCGGACATTGTGCTGCTGGACCTGGAAATGCCCGACCTGGATGGGGTGAGTGTGCTCGAACGTGTACGGGGTGAATTTCCCGGTGTACGCGTCATTATCTTGACTGCCTATGGCAGTGACGAGCGTATTCTCGACGCCGTTCGCGCTGGCGCTAAGGGCTATTTGCTCAAGGGTGCAGGTTTGGATGAGGTGCTCCATGCTGTGCGCGTAGCGGCTGCCGGGGGTTCCCTTTTAGAGCCAAAGGTGGCCGAGCGCCTATTGGGTTCGATGGAGCGTATGCTTCGTAGCGGAAAGGTGCCCACGTCTCTAACCGAGCGTGAACGTGACATCTTGACGCGCATCGCCCGTGGCCTTTCTAATAAGGCCATCGGCGAGGAGTTGCATCTAGCCGAGCGGACGATCAAGTTCCATGCAACCATCATCTTTCAGAAGCTCGGTGTGGCGAATCGTGCAGAGGCTGTGGCAAAGGCGCTGCGCGATCGTCTGATCAATCCCTGATTTACCTGGTTCTTTGCCCGAAAGGGCAAACATTCTTACCCTCTTGCCCAGTGAACTCAATGGGTAGAGGCTCTATACTCAAATATGTGGGGGATGCTGTGTCATAGCAGCACCCGGTAGAGCTTTGCTGCAAGGCTATTCCTGCCGGGATGAAACTTATCACATCCCTGCTCGTATATCTAATGACGTAGATCTGTTAACTGCGTTCAAGGCTCTTTATTCACTCACAGATGAGAGTGCCGGGCTTTTTGCAGCAGCGCATGCCATATATTTCTTACTCTTAAACATGGATGAAGAGGAGCGTAATTTGTAATGTCACAACAACAAGGCTCTACACCTGATTTTCTGGCTCTACCGGGCCTGGGTGACGAGGAGGAGGATGGTGGTCCAGCGGCTGCGGCACCGCCAAGCCCACCATGGTGGCGCAGCCGTGGGGCGATCATTGCCGCTGGCCTCTTAGGAATTCTCATTCTGGGACTGTTCATCTTCTTACTCACGAGGCCGGGCCGCAGGCAGATACCATTCCAAATGCAGCCTGTCACGCGGGGTAACCTGGTGCTCTCGATCAGCGCAACCGGGCCCTTGCAAGGCGGCATCTATAATGTAGTCTTTATGGGCACGGGCAAAATTGCTCAGCTTGATGTTGTAGAGGGACAGGCGGTAAAAAAAGGCCAGGTCCTCGCTAAGCTCGATATGACATCGTTGCGGGATGCTGTCAATTTCGCAGAGGCGAACTACCTGGCCGCAGTGTCAACGCTCAATAGCGATGAGGCCGACCTCGGTGCGACCGAGGGACAAGGCGGGGCGAATATTGTCTTTGCGGAGACGGGTCTCAGAAATGCCATCATAAACCTGCAAAGGGTAGTGGTGCAGGGACAGGCGACTGTTCAGGCCGCGCAGACCACTGTTACTAATGCGCAGGCGAACCTGCAGGCCTTCGAGCGGCAAGGGCAGGCAAGTGTTCAGGCCGCCCAGGCGGCTGTCACGAATGCGCAAGCAAACTTACAGGCTGCGGAACAGCAGGCGCAGGCCAGTGTAAACGTCGCTCAGGCCCAGCCCGTGCCAACGTCCTGTCCGACTGCGGTGCCGCCGCCGCCGGCGACGCCACCGCCGGCGACGCCGACGCCACCACCCTGTCCCTTAGCTACGGCACAGGTGAACCTGTCCCAAGCCAACGCGCAGGTTAACGTCACCATGGCCGAGGCGACACTCAACACCGCAGAGGCCGCATTGAACACGGCGCAGGCGCAGGCCACTACGAATGATGTCTCCGCTCAGACGCAGGTCAATACTGCTCTGAGTGGTCTAAATACAGCGCAGAGGCAAGCTGATCTTAACAATGCAACGGCTCAGAATGCGGCCAACGCCGCTCAGAGCCAGTTGGGCACGTCGGTAGCCACTGCCGATCTCAGCGATACCTCATCGCAGGGCATACTTAACGCGGCCCAGAGTCAGGTGAAGACAACGCTAACCCAGCTCCAGACTGCAGAGCATAATCTGGGCTTTGCAACACTTTTTGCTCCGCACGCGGGGACGGTCACAGTGATCAATGGCACCGTCGGTGGAACACCTGGCGTGCCAAAGAACATCTTGCTCGCCCCCACAGGTACATCGACGCTGAACACATTTATACAGGTGGTAGACCCAAAAGCCTTGCAGGTCGTGGCGGATGTGAATGAATCCGATACCGGGAGCTTGAAAGTGGGCGACACGGCCCAATTTACCGTCAGTGCCTATGGCAATCGCGCGTTTAGCGGTGTGGTGAGTTATATCGCACCCAGCGGCGTATCCGTCGCCAACGTGGTGACCTTCCCGGTGTACGTGGACGTTGATACCACTGATCTGCAAGGTGCGACCCTGTTACCTGGCATGACGGGCAATGTCGCGATTAACGTGGCGAAACGTACCAACGTCTTGCTCATCCCGGTGAATGCTGTCAACTATGCGCACACGGCCAGCACTCCCAGTACGAACCCCAATGCGCCGCCGCCATTGATCACTGCCGACAAGGTGGCTACTGCGCAGAGTGCAGCCCGCCAGTTGTTCCTGCAATGGCAAAGGCAGAACCCAACACTCGCATTAACAGAGAGCCCGACTCCCACCTTTGTGCTGGAAGAAAGGAATGGCCAGCTCATTGCCAAACCTGTTGTGTTGGGGTTAACTGACGGAACAAATTATGAAGTACTCCTAGGCCTTTCGCCAGGTGAAGTTATCATCGTTGGGCCCGGCGGATCCAGAGCTCCCACGGGCTTCGTTGGTGGTGCTGGTGGTGGCTGATATGATCTGACATCGACACAGACAAGTGAAAGATCGCAATATGGCTAACAATGATTCAAAGCTGTCAGGAGATAGCACACAATGGCTCCTTCCCTCTGCATCGGAGGCGAAGGCTGGCTCACGGGTGGCAGACGAATCTGCCACCCGTGAGCCGTCGACCAAACCTCTTGCGGCAACGGGAACACCTTCCGCTGGCTCCAATGGGCAGGTGGCTAAACCCGCCAGAGTCGTGCTAAAACCGGACTCGAAAGCTCCGGCTGGTCTCCAGCCGGTCGTCTCTGTAAGCAATCTGAAGAAAACCTACCTGCTGGGGCAGACTTCTGTGCGAGCCTTACGGGGTATCTCACTGGATCTCTACCCTGGCGAGTTTGTCGCTATCATGGGGCCATCGGGTTCAGGCAAATCGACCTTTATGAACCTGATCGGCTGCCTGGACCGCCCATCAGAGGGTCAATACCGGTTGATTGGCAAACTCGTCAGCACTTTGTCGAATGACGAGCTTGCCGATGTACGCAATCGACTGATCGGCTTCGTGTTTCAGGGATTTAATCTGCTTAGCCGTGCGACCGCACTCAGTAATGTGGCAATGCCCATGCTCTACGCGGGCTTTTCCAAACAAGAACGAGAAGCCCGTGCTGCAAAAGTGCTCAAGCTGGTGGGTCTGGGGTCGCGCATGCACCACAGGCCATCGCAACTCTCCGGTGGCCAGCAGCAGCGCGTCGCCATTGCCCGTGCGTTGGTCAATGGTCCGTCCTTGCTGATGGCCGACGAACCCACAGGCAACCTGGATAGCCGCACGAGTATCGAGATCATGGCGATCATGCAAGCCTTGAATGAACAAGGCTTGACGATCATCCTCGTGACCCACGAGTCTGATATCGCATCCTATGCCAAACGCCGGGTGGTCTTCCGCGATGGTCGTGTGGTCAGCGATGAGCCGGTCGTCAATCCGCGCTCGGCGGTCGATGAATGGAACCTGTTAACGAAGGCCAAATCTGATGGCAGTAGCGTTCAAGTCAAGGAGGAAAAACCATGAGCAGTTCGGTAGAGCCAGGAGGATCATCCTCACTGCCAGTGACGCGGCCAAATGTTAGTCAAGTACCAGATGTGAGTCAAGCAAAAGGTGGTGCAAAGCCCGTTGTCAGTCAAGGAAACAAAGCAGTACAGACCGCAAAACGATCCGCGTTACCTCCCTCGTTGGGAGTGCTCCCGGAACTGCACGGGCGTGGATTCCGTCGCGGTGCTATGATCGGTGCCAATTTTGGAAGTGCTGTAGAGGCTCTCTGGGCCAATCGTCTGCGCTCACTGCTGACCGCGCTGGGTATCTTCATCGGTGTGGCAGCCGTGATCGCCGCGCTCACCTTGACCCAGGGTGCGGGTGCACTCATCAATAGCCGTATATCGGGCCTGGGCACAAATGCGCTGACTATCCTGCCTGGCGCGGAGCGCGTGCGCGGAGCCTTCGGTGGTGGCGTCGAAACGCTCACTCCAGCTGATGCTACTGCCATCAAGCAACAGGTAGCCCATGTCTCACTGATGAGTCCTGTCGTTTCTACGAGCCAGCAGGTGATCTATGGTAATCAGAACTGGAGTACGCGTGTTGCGGGAACCAGTCCCAGCTATCAGACGATCCAGAATTGGGTTGTGAGCGAAGGTTTATGGTTTAGCGACGCCGACCAGCAGAACGGTAAATCCGTTGCAGTCATCGGTCAGACCATCGTACAGAATCTCTTCAGCACTACCGGGACCGATCCTATTAATAAAACGATCCGCATCGGCCATCAACTCTTCCGCGTCGTAGGCGTGTTGCAATCCAAGGGATCGGGAGGTAGTGGGTTCGGCAATCAGGACGATGTCATCTACGTCCCTTACACGACAGCCCTGGATCGTCTCAGGAGTTCGTCCCTTAGTTTGCCCTATGTCGATCAAATTGCGCTCCAGATCGATGATGCCAGTAATATCAACCAGGCGCAGCAAGATGTCACAACCCTGCTGGAGCGGCGTCATCACCTCATAAAAGGTCAGCCCGATGACTTCCACATCTTCAGTTCCAACCAGCTTTTGCAAACAGCACAGCAGTTCACCGAGACGATCACGCTCCTGCTGGTGGGCATCGCGAGCATCTCGCTGACGGTCGGTGGCATCGGCATTATGAATATCATGATCGTCTCCGTGACTGAACGCACACGCGAGATTGGCATTCGGATGTCGATCGGGGCGCGACGCGGGGATATTCGTAATCAGTTTCTGATCGAGGCGCTGGCGCTCAGTCTAGTTGGTGGAGCTATCGGCATGCTACTTGGTTTGCTGGCCGGTTACTTTGTCACGAAGCTGACCGGGCTACCATTTATCGTTAGCCCGACCTCCATCCTGATGCCGTTTATCGTCTCAGCAGTCATCGGGATAGTCTTCGGCCTGTATCCTGCCATACGCGCCTCGCAGCTCGACCCCATCGTGGCGTTGCGCACCGAATGAGGCCCCACCCCAGGGCGCAGGCAATCTGAACCTCACCCCCGAGTAAGGCTCTTTAACCTTCGTCAGGTGGACTGAACCAGTCATTCGCAGGCAGGAAAGGTGCTCGCGGACCCTTGCGAGGCGCAAATCCGCTCTTAACTGGTGACGAACTACTGAGGGGTGCAGGATCATTACCTGGTTCGCCCCCCTCATTGTTGGGTGGGAAAGGCCCATTGAAGGGAACCTGTTGCGCATCCGAACCATTGCCAGCAGCGAGGCCTTCATTGGTAGATGGAACGGGACTATTGAAAGTGGGTCTGGTACCCTCGTTGTTGGGTGGCAATGGCCCATTGAAGGGCATTGTCTGCGGACCCGGGCCGTTGTCCGGAGTAAATCCTCCCCTGGCAGGCAATATGGGATTATTGAAGGGTATCGAACTGCTGCTGACTCCCCTGTTGGGTGAAAAAGGTCCGGCCTGCTGCGGTCCGAAGCTTCCTTTGGCTGGGAGCCTATAAAATGACTGCGAACCGTTATCAGGCCCGTACTCGCTATGGGTAGGCACAGGAACATTTAGAGGCATTGTTTCTCCGGGAGGCTCGCTGTTCATCTGGGGGCTCCAGACCTGTTGTTGAGCGCTGCGAGGCCCTTTTGCTGCTGGTGCAGGTGACACATACCCACGCAAAAGCAGGTAACCAATCACAAACAGGATACCTAGACCGAGCAGTGTTGCAACACCGACGGCGATGATGGATGGGAGCTTAGCAGTCAGGAGATTCTTCGATGTCGTGTTCGTATGAGCATGAGTGGTGATGGCAGGTGACACCGTTGGCGTCAGTGTTGGGCTTGATACAGGCAGCGGTGTATCCGTCGCCGTTGGCGCGGGTGTGGGCGTAGATGCGGTCGTAGGTGTCGTCCTGGCCGCAGAGATAGGCTTGAGGATTGGTTTAGGTGTAGGCGTGGGCGTAGCTGCAGGTTTGGGTTTGATAGTGAAGGTGCTAGAAGCTGCCCTGAGCGCCGGGGTCGTCTGATTGGGATAAATATAAGTGGCTATGACCACGACTGACCCGGTCGGGTGTTTTGGCATCTTGTATACCTGCGTAACAGAACCATTGAGGTCGGTGGTCACTGTGCCAAGAGTAACAGTGGTGGTCTTATCTGCCGATTGCAATGCCTCTGATACGGCTATGCCCGAAGGGTAGAAGTTGTCTATCGCCACGGTCATCTGCTTACCGACTATAAACGCTTGATAGGTGGTAACGCTGATACTTGGCGCTGATGTAGATAAGACCTGGTAGGTGTTGGCAGGCAGGGCTGTAGTGCTATTGCCTACTCTGACACATACGGTGTAGGTCGTGCTCTGTGATATTCCCGTCGTTGGCCAGGCGAACGTGCCATTAAATGCCCCGGTCGACACTTTTGGATTTGAACCGGGGCCAATAGGAGTAAATGCGCTGCAATCGGATTTCGCACTATAGCCAAAGGTGATCGGTGTGCCATCGGGTACTGGTGTACCGTTATCATTCAGTGATAGCCCGGAGCCACTCACGCTGATCGTTGCGCCGACCGGTCCCGATGGTGGGCTACTCGTAATCGAAGGAACCAGCGCATGTGCATGAGCTCGTGAAGCTGCATCCCAACGAAGCACCATCAACGCCAACAGCAGTATGGCAGAACATAGCAGAAATATTATGCCTACAGAGACAATTTTTAGGCTCTCCATCCTTGCGGGGGAAATTCGGCTCCCGTAGGGGCGAGTGTGGTGAGGAGTGGCGGAGTGGGCCTTTATGGTCGCCCGCCCGTTCCCCCTAATGGATGTAGACCCAATTTTTAGCGGATTCGCGTCTGCTTTCATCTTCGCCTTCCCGTGTAGGATTGAGTTGATAGAGCAGGTGTGATGTGCTTCCCCACCAAGATTCTAAAGGAGTGTTGGTCTCAGCGTCAAGCAAAGGGGTAAAATGTACTATGCAGGGCCTGTGGATCAGTCCCGCTGGAGGTGGGTGTGCGAACGCTAGCAGTTCTCAAACCGCTCCAACGGGACTGATTCTGAACGCTTGTTCTCTATATTAAGGCTGGTTTGGTCCACCTAACCAGTCATTGCCTGGCGGGAAGGGCAATTTCGGACCATTCCCAGGGTTCGTAGGTGGGAAGGGACCGCCAAAGGGCCCCTGATTTATAGGCGGGGTCCCAGGGTTCGTAGGTGGGAAGGGACCACCAAAGGGCCCCTGATTTGTAGGCGGGGTCCCAGGATTCATTGGCGAGAAGGGGCCATTTATGATGGTATTCCCTTGCAGGCTATCGGCAGGCGCACCGGTTATCAGAGTATTCCCCTGCAGGCTATCGCCTCCCCAGCGGCTCCAGGCAGGGGCACCACTGGGAGGTAGATTTGTGGCTGGCGTCGGTGAGAGGTTTCTGCGCAGCAGCATGACGCCAATAACGACCAGGACACTCACGCTGGCTACCATACCCAGACCGATGAAAATCGGTATAATGGGCGACTTATTGCCTGATTGCGCTGTGGGAGGGGTGCTGCTATGGGCAACGACAGGTACCACTGACGGTGTAGGCGTTGGTGTATCGGTAGGCGTGTCAGTAGGTATCGGTGTGTCAGTGGGTGTGTCGATGGGCGTAGGCGTGTCGGTAGGTGCGAAGTATGGTGGTATATAAGCTGGTGGTATATAAGGTGTGGGCGTGGGCGTAGCCTTAGCCTTGTGGTGAGTGGGCTTAGGTGTGGGTGTGTGGGTGGGTGTGGGTGTGTCGGTGGGTATGGCCGTGGCGGTATGTGAGGGTGAGGCCGCGGGTGAAGGTGAGGCCGCGGGTGAAGGTGAAGGTGAGGGTGAAGGGACCACGGGATTAGCAACATTAAACAGACGAGTAGTGGCGGCAATAGCGTGAGTGTTAGCAACTACTCCCAATGACGAGAAGAAGAGTATTACGGAGCAGAACGTTGCTGCTATAAGCCTGGGCGTAATTCGCAATCGATTTGGATATTTCTTTATCATTTAGATTTCCCCCATCTGACTCGAGTATGCCCCGAGTCTGTATGCAGAAACATGATCCTGGTGACCGTTATGGTCACCGAATTTTCCCCTCTCGCGAGTATAGAGAACGGGAGGGTAATCGTCAAACAGGGGGGGGTAAAATGTACTAGGGCAGGGCTTGTGGACCACTCTCGTGGAGAGGTTTGAGAACTGTTAGTGTTCGCACAACCACCTCCAACGAGAGTGATCCAGACCGTTTGTGCTTAAGGCTGGTTGGGTGGACCAAACCAGTCGTTGGCTGGCGGGAAGGGCAATTGCGGACCATTCCCAGGGTTCGAGGGTGGGAAGGGACCACCGAAAGGCCCCTGGTTTATGGGCGGGGTCCCAGGATTCATTGGTGGGAAGGGGCCATTATTTGCCAGAGGTGTATTGTTGATGATGGTATTGCCCTGCAGGCTATCGCCTCCCCAGCGGCTCCAGGCAGGAGCACCGCTGGGAGGCAGATTTGTGGCTGGCGTTGGTGAGAGGTTTCTGCGTCGTAGCATGACGCCAATAACGACCAGGACACTCAGACTGGCCACTACACCGAGACCGATGAAGATAGGTACAATAGGCGACTTATTGCCTGATAGCGCTGTGGGAGGGGTGCTGCTATGGGCAACGACGGGTACCACTGATGGTGTAGGCGTAGGTGTGTCAGTAGGCGTGTCGGTAGGTATCGGTGTGTCAGTGGGCGTGGCGGTAGGTGTAGGCGTGTCGGTTGGTGCGAAGTATGGTGGTATATAAGCTGGTGGTATATAAGGGGTGGGCGTGGGTGTAGCCTTCTTGTGGTGAGTGGGCGTAGGTGTGTCAGTTGGTGTGTCGGTGGGTGTGGGTGTAGCTGTGGCTATAACTGAGGCTGTAACTGAGGCTATAACTGTGGGAGTACACGGGAAAAGAGTAGTCGGCCTACACGGAGGAACAGGAGGCAGAGGAGTAGTGACGGCGATAGCGTGAGTGTTGGTGACTACTCCCAAGGACGAGAAAAATAGTATTACAAAGCAGAATGTTGCTGCTATAAGCCTGGGCGCAATCCTCAATTGATTTGGGTATTTCTTCATCATTTAGATTTCCCCCATCTGACTCGAGTGTGCCCCGAGCCTGTATTCAGAACATGATCCTGGTGACCGTTATGGTCACCGAATTTTCCCCTCTCGCGAGTATAGAGAACGGGTATGTATTCGTCAAACAGGGGGGGTAAAATGTACCATGCTAGCCATGCCTCTACCAGCTCGGTTGCCACTTTGTACGATAATCCCACGGGGGCCCTTCTCTGTCCCTGACACATTTGTGGCAGCAGTACATCCAGCGGCGCGTCATGGGGCCTGGCACCCACAAGGGCCAATACTGTTCAAATAAAGCCACCAGCATGGCGACCGCAAGGGCCCACCCATCCCCATGGCACCACCCTCGCCACTACTATACACGGGCTTGGCGGCCCCAACGGAGTATAGTAGTGGCGAGGGTGGCTGGGTGGGGCCGGGTGGGCCCTTGCGGTCGCCATGCTGGATCACCAACCCTTCTCCCCGTTCCACGCGACAATCATAACGAGAGAAGCCCCACACATCAGGCACAGCCAGCATCAGCCGTTGAGAACTTGTCGTTCGATGTATTTGAATGGTATTGGAATGCCCCGTATTGCCCACCAGATCGCCGAGAGACCGTTTTGATTATCATGGGAACCCTTCTCATGCTATCGGTAGCACAGGCATTCTCGGGCCTCTGGCGGGCAAATCGGGGCCAGGCGATATGACAGCCTGTTCTTTTGCCGATTTTTTAGGAAACAGAAAAACTTGCCTGGTATCGCTAGGGGGCGAATTATGATAGTATGAGCCACGCGATGGCCCTAAAAGCTTTTAGGGCCATCGCTTCGAACAAGGGCAGGAAGTGTTGACGGGGGAGGACAAGACCGGGGTGAAGCCCCCAGGGGATAACTACGCCAAATCGTGCAACAAGTGCACCTGGATCGGCTGACGGAGCAGGCGTAGCGCCTTCACCTCGATTTGCCTGATCCGCTCTCGCGTCAACTTGAAATGGGCACTCAGTTCCTCCAGCGTATGGCAATACCCGTCATGCAGCCCATATCGTAACTCAATCACCTGGCGTTCACGCTGATTGAGCGTCTCCAGCGCGCTGGAGATGTGATCGCGTAGCACCTGGTGAGCAACCACGTCGGCTGGCGTCGTCGTGTGTGTATCCTCCAACGTATCGGCCAGGTGATACTGCTCATCATCGATCAGCGGAGCATCAAGCGAAATAGGTGTCTCCGACATACTCTGTAGCTCAACTACCCGCTCCCTCGTCAAAGATGCAGCGCGGGCAATCTCCTCAGTAGACGGATCCCGCCCCAACTCCTGATAGAGTGCGCGTGTCACACGTTTCACCTTGTATATCAGCTCCACCACGTGCACCGGAATATGAATTGTGCGCGTATACTCGGCTACCGCACGACTGATCGCCTGGCGGATCCACCATGTCGCATATGTGCTAAAACGGAACCCGCGTGTAGGATCAAATTTCTGTGTAGCGCGAATCAATCCCAGGTTCCCTTCCTGCACGAGATCAAGAAGCGAGACTCCGTGGTTATTGTAACGCTTCGCAATACTGACCACCAGGCGGAGATTCGCCTCTACTAGCCGCTGCTGTGCCTCTACATCGCCATCGGCAACACGCTGCGCTAACTTCATCTCTTGCTCAGCAGTCAGCAGGAAATAACGTCCTATCTCAGCTAAATACTGTCTTATCGCGTTATCAACCATATTTTCATCGGGATACCTGCCCCCCAGGCAGGGTTCCTCCTCATCTTCGTATCCGCCCGCCTCCTCGTCATTTGCAAATACGTCCTCGTCCTCACCATAGTAGAGAGACAGGTCATCGCTGCGGGGATTGGTGTAGTGACGAGATTTCACGGAAGGTCCTGAAGGTGAGCAAGCCTTGATCGTCGGCATATGAACGCTCGCTGACTTTTTAACAATGGCTACCATAGTATGCTACTCCTTTACCTCTTTTCCACATTTCACCCTAAAAACTTTTTTCGGACATATGTGTCCTCATAGCCTTATCCTGCAAGATATGTGCCAATATACAAGTGTAGGGATGCAATACGCCTTTTTTCATACGGACACGCGGATGGGTTGCCCAGGGCCGATAAATCGGCCCCTACGTATGGCCCACGTATGCGCGTGAAAGTTCATCATTGGCCGTTCCATGAACGATGACGTGCGGCGAGGAGTCAGGCACCTGAAGAGTTACGGAAATTTTTTCCATACACTGCGGATAATTCCCCACTTCACAAAAAGCTTCAAAGGTGGTAACTCTTCAGCACTCCTCACTGCACATGACGTGACGAGCTCGATAAATCGGCTCTCTACTAAATCGCCCACACGATAAATCGGTGGGCTACACTACGAGATAAATCGGCACACTACGGCAGCTCGCAAGAGTTTTTTGAGCAGCGGGCATGGCAGCCTGCGGCTGCCATGCCCGCTGCTCAAAAAACACGCGAGCCGCCGCAGGCGGCGAGGAGTCAGGCATCTGAATAGTTACCAAAGGCGAAAATGCCCCGGGACTCCGTTTATTTGCAATAGACTGTGGGGACACATACAACTGTAACTGGTAAGGGCCTCCACCCTTGAGGGTGTATGAAAAAGTTGTTGGCGAGCAGACATGGGGAGCGAAGCGCTGGCGGGGAGGCATCGAGAGGGCGCCCATGACGTGCCTCATTGCACCACCCCTGGGCCCCCCGTCGGCACGTCATGGGCGCGGACGCGATAAATCGGGTCCCTACGCCCTCTTCCAACAACTTTTTCATACACCCCGCCCTTGATTATCGCACCAGATCCCCTGAGCAAAGCGAAAGAAGATGCAGACAGATATGCCGAGAAATGTGAAACTGGATACCCGCAAGGTATCTCCGCTGGGGGAACGGGTATTCCCCTACAAGACCCATACTCGTCCTAAATATCCTACCCTTCTACCACAAGGTCCCTCCATGCCTCGTCAGCAAGCAGGACGTAGCGGACAGCCCCCCATCTGGCAGCAAGACTCACCCAATTATGAAGTAGCGAGTAGCGTTCCATCCCTGTCCCTCATCATTTCGGATACTCCAACACAGCCTCACATTGAAAATGCAATTTCGGAGACTTCTGTGCAATCAGACATTGATAAAATCGATACCCTCCCTTCCCGCTGCTTGCCAGTTCAGCAGGGGGGTTCGGTTCATTGGGAGCTAACGGAGCGAACAGCTGCCCTTGAAATGTCTCACCATTCAACGCTGCTCGGCAAATGGTACGCACGCAACGTGAATCCCCTGGACCGGCTTCGTTGGTGGCTGTTGCATCCTGGTCGTATCGAATTTATTTTGTGGTTCGCTGGTGCTATCCTGCTGATCAGTGTCACCTGTATGCTTTTCCTGGTCGCTGCATTCAGCTTTGAATGGATTGCTCCTGGTCAACAGAGTGGCATGATACCAGCGAGTGAGGCAAACAGCGCAGGCACCCTTCCAGTTCCAACTCTCAGTCTTCTTGATCGAGGGCCGTTATGGCCTGGGCAGACGATTCGCCTCCAAGGCAAGGGATTCAGTGCTCACGGGCGTGTCATTTTCACGTATGATGATACCTATTTCAATCAGGATACAGCGACCGGAACTGCCCTGCGCCAAGCGATAGAATGCGACGCACATGGGGAATTTATCGTCGCATTGATGCCAGGGAATGGGCCCGCCTGGAAACCAGGACGTCACCTGATCGTGGCGCACGACCTCACAACCCATCGCGCTGCATCACTTCCTATAGTCATTTCATTCAAAGCTGCCACGCCAACGCCGACCCCATCACCAGACATGGGAAATCAGCCTGGGCGAACGTGGCCAATAAATCCCACATCTGTGTCTCCCACGCCTGCCGTTTCGCCAACGCTGGCTGCCGGGCCGATTCCAACGGTTGGGGCGATTCCGACTCCAACGGTTGATATCACTCCGACTCCAACGGTTGACATCGCTCCGACTCCAGTTCGGGCTCCCTCAACACCAACGCCGAAGCCGATTTCGCCAATGCCCACGACCACCACTAGCGCTACACCAGCGCCAACCAAAACACCAACTCCTAAGCTCACTCGGTAGGGCCTTAGCATTTTGCGCCCACAGTATAATAGGAAGTGGAAAGATGTTTTATAGGGAGCATGAGTATTGTAGGAGAACTGTAAAAATGCAATGCGTAAGTGAAGATAGTAGCACGACTGTCTCTGTTGAGATAACAGCTATCGGCGATAAGCCCTACGTACTGATTATTGACGATGATTCAGCAATCAGCTCTGTCGTCAAGCTCATACTAGAAATGGAAGATTACACTGCACTCACCATCTCTGACAGCCTGCAGGTCCTGCCATTTTTGCAACACATGGAGAATAACACGCGGATGCCCGCTGTTATCCTCCTCGACTTAATGATGCCTGGGCTCTCCGGCTATGAAATTGCAGCCGCGCTCGCACAGCACACATCCTATGCGCACATCCCCATTATCATCATGACCGCCGACCATCGTGTAAGTGCTGCTAACGGCATCCCCGGTGCCGTTGACCTGCTCACCAAGCCGTTTCAGATCAATGTACTACTCAGTAAGGTAGAACGCTATCTGTCTCATGCCCCGTGTGGGTAGGCGGTTTCCCTGTGAAGCACCCCATAGCTAAAGCTCTGATTCTTACCCACATCTTGGGGAAGGCGCTTAGCAAGTGGCTCTACAAAGCAGAGATTCTTTCAATCTCTCCCATACAAGCCAGCTTGCCAAGCCCTTTCACAAAATCAATTTGTAAAATGTGGGTAAGAATCAGAGCTAAAGCTAGGGGCTTCTACTAGCCCAGCCTTTTAGCCACTCCAGGCAATAAATTTAGTAGGCTTTATGCGAATGGGCTGCGAATAGTCCTCAGCCAAGCGCTCTGGGTCTGCTCCCATATTTTTTAGAAAGGCGGCGTATTTTTCGAAATAGGCAGGAACTGTCATGTTTCGTGACGGCTCGCTCAGGAGCTCTGCCTCCCCCTCAACGGTGACGACATCCCCTCCCTGCTTTGTTCCATCGAGGGCAAGCGTGATATGGGGATTCCGTTGCACATTGCGTATCTTCAGGTTGCCAGGTTGGCTAAAGATGAGAAATGTTTCGCCATCCCACAGAAACCAGACCGGTACCGTATGCGGGCGTCCATCAGCTCGCACGGTGGTGAACCAGATGATGGGCTCTTCACGTAAGCGTTGTTCGACATGAGCATTGTTGGGCTTCGTTTGATCTTCCATTTGGTACATCCTTTCAACAATAATGCCTTCAAGAAGGTGTCTAAGGATTAGTTTCTCATACTATATCACTTTCTCGATACGTCTTATCAGGGTGTCACTCCACGTCCCCTTGGGTCTGCATCCACAAGGTGGGACGAAGGGTGACGCGGGCCACACAGTCCCCCAGACTGCGACCATAAAGGCCCACAGGCTCAACCCACCGCCTGGCCCCACATCCACTCGACCACCCTCGCCCCTACGGACCTTTCCCCCGCAGAGATACTGCTGGCGAACCCCTACCTTGACTCCTCAGCGCCTGCGGCGCTTCGCAAGATTTTTTCGTGTTGGGGCTGGTTGGGCGGCCCGTGGCCGCCCAACCAGCCCCAACACGAAAGAAAAAACGAGCCGCGCAGCGGTGAGCAGTCTAAGAAAAGGATTCGCCAGCGGTATCCGCAGGGATGGAGAATCTTCTGAATTCCCTCTCGACTTGTGACCCCAAGCATGATACAATGCGTTGCATCGGGCGTCCACATGGACCGCACGTACAGACTCCTAAACTTTTTCTAAAACAAGGAGAGGGCCGATGCCACGAGGACGCAAGAGGTCACCACAAGATAGCATAGACAGCATCCTGCTGGCCATGAGCCGCCGCAGCGATATTGATCCTGATACTCTGTCGCATTATTTTGACCGCCTGGATGAAGAGTGGACCGATGGTGCCAGAGATAAGGTCTTGCACTTACTGCGCACCAATGATACCGCAGCACATTCTGCCGCCGTGCTCATTCTCAGTGAACTGGCAACGGACTTTGATCTGAGAGACCTGGAGCGCTTCGTGGCCGACCCGACTGTGAGCGATATAGCCAAACTCACACTTGCTCCCGTGCTGAAAGAGCTGGGGTCAGATATTAGTGATGACCGCATCATGGACTATCTCCACGACCCTGAAGCGGCTATGCTGCAGATGCAGACGCGCCTGCTTGACCTGGTCGGTCAGAGTGAGCTTGGCGTCGAGTCGGTGCTGGAAGATGTCGCCTCCATGCCGGTAGAGCGACGTCTTAGCTTCATCGAGTGGCTGGCCCACAGTCAAGATGCCCGCTCGGCCAATTTGCTCATCCCTTTGCTGGAAAATCAACCCGGTAAGGTCGTGACTGCCGCGGTGAATGCACTAGAACAATTGGGGCCCGTCGCTGCGCAGCAAGCCATCCCTGCCCTTGACTACCTGATTGCCAACAGCGCGAATCGTCAACTGAAGCAACAAGCTCGTGCTGTTCTGGGGCGGCTCACCATGCAATTGGCCCCTGGTATGGAAGATGCTGTAAGGCTAGAGACCCGTCAGCATTTGCCTCTTTACGAAGCGCGCGTCAGCTTTATTGACGGGTCTGGTGCGCAGATGATCATGTTGTCCTGGCGGCGTCCCGATGGCTTGCTCAAAGGCGTCAATCTCCTCTACCAGGATCAATGGGGCATTAAAGACTGCTATGGCACGGATGGCATGGAAGCCGAGCATTGGTCTGAGTTAGTCGAGGGCATTCAGGAGCAGGGCTTTATCAATTTTCAAGTCTCCTTAGAGTACTGTCGCGCCTTGATTGCCGAAGCGCGTGCTCTCAACAAACGTACGCGCCGCAAGTTGCCCATCGCTTACTCCGTCTGGCGACCCTATATAGGCGTGGATGAAGCACATAAAAAGAATGCTCCGATGGTCTCGACGATGCTAGAGGCGCGCCCCTTCAATTCTGATCTTGCTGGTATGGCACAGCGCGGTGATGAATTGTACCAGATGCCAGAATTTGAGTCCTGGATATTCGAGCCGCTCACAGATATCTTGCCATATATCAACCGCTATTGGGTGCCTCAGAACATGCTTGAGATGTTTACTATGGGACCGGTGCGGTCTGGCCGCGGGCGCAAAAAAGGCCAGAAGGCTCGAAAGCCGAACCTGGAAGCGCTGGTGGGCGAAGCCGTGGCGACGCTAGTGGATGATGAGTGGCGCACACTGCACGAGGCGCGCCTGCGTCGTCAGGGGGCTCTCTTTCTGTTTGACCATCGTCCTGATGATGCGGCGCTGGTCAGTGCTGTTGCCTCTGCCCTCCATCCCAGTTCTGGCCTCCCGCCACAAGACCAACCTTTCCTACGGACCATGATGCGGCTCTCCATCGAAGGTGGCCCAATGCGCATGATGGCCGAAGCTCTGGAGGAAGGCGACCTGGGCCTCAGCCCTATCCCCATGGACCCCTTCTCTTTAGAGTAAGCTTGTGGAGAGTAATCACCAGAGAGGGTTCAGCACCAGCCCGGTAATCAATTTCGGATAAAAGTAGGTAGATTTCTGTGGCATACGGTCATCAGCCTTTGCCACATTACATACCTGCCTCACCCGCGTCGCATGAAACAGGAGCGCTGCCTGCGCTTGCCCCGTCTGGACTGCCTGGAGGGCTTCTTGTGCATCCTGTGTATAGCGGACATATTTCCCCGCCGTGATATCCGCTGCACGCAGCCCTAGCAGCTCTTCTAACACCAGCTGATGCGCCACCGCCACATCTAGCTCATTCCATGCAGCTGAATGCCCACTGTGCATCATCTGTTGTCTGCCTTGCTCATTGAGGCTCAGCAGCCGAGTCTGCTCGCCAGTACGGATCATGAATGATGGATGCTGCTCGCGCTCTTGTAATTGTAGGAGTGTTTCCTGTGAGGAGCCTTCTGCGATGCCCAATTCGCGCACCGTGAAATACTGCGCCAGGCGCTCGCTCGACAACGCATCAAGTGCGTCAGCGCTCAGGCCAAACAAGATGCGGTGCGTGGGCAATACCAACAAGCCAGGATCATCCAGATCGACCAGCGCCATCAGCACGAAATTGATAGCATCGTCTGGGGCCACGCCGTGGCGCTGTTCCCGCACCTCGTTGCGATAGTTGAGTGCGGTTTCATAGCGATGGTGCCCATCGGCGATATACAACTGCCGCTCAGCAAAGAAGTCCTGGATAAGCGCAATCTGGTTTGCATCAGTAATAGGATGCAGACGGTGCTGTTCGTTCACTTCGTCCGTAATCTGCACCTCGGCCCCGGCTGCGTAGGGAGCAAGCAATGCGCGTATGCGTCCCTGGGGATCATCATACATGCTCATCACGGGACTGAAATTGGTCGCGCAGGCTCGTAGCAGCTTCAGGCGGTCATCCTTTGCCTTGCTGTGGGTGAGTTCGTGAGGAAGCACTACTCGTGCGTTCCATTCCTCTAACCGCACCCGCGCCAGCAGGCTCGTGCGGGTGTAGGTCTTGCCATCATGGGTAAATACTTGCTGGTAAAGGTAATAGCAGGGAATGCTATCTTGCCGTAATATACCGCGCAGCCGCCACTCGGCCAGCGTTGCCGCCGCACGGGTATAGCGATTGTTCAGTGTGTTGTCCCCAGGCTGCTCTTGCCCCAATTCGAGTCGGATCACGTTATATGGGTTGCGGGTGTAGTATCTTGCCTGTGCCTGCGCAGAAATGACATCAAATGGTGGCGTCACCACCTGTGCCAGATCGCCAATCGCCTCTTGCGCATACCGTATCCCGCGTAATGGTTGAACATCTGCCATGGTTGAGAAATACTTCGCTTTCTACATCATGATGTTGGGGGTTGCCCAATGAACTATCCCCGCTGCCCATTTTACCACATTTGAGATGAAAGTCCTTGCTCGTAACTCTTCAGGACTCCTCACTGCCTCCGGCAGTTCGCAAGAGTTGTTTGTGCTGCGGGCATGGCAGCCTGCGGCTGCCATGCCCGCAGCACAAACAAGCACAAGCCGCCGTAGGCGGCGGGGAGTCAGACATCTGGATAGTTACCATTGCCCAGAAAAAAGGAACTTTCGTTCCAAAAAGACTTGACATTTCCTTGTGGCTATGGTAATATACCTTCTGTAAATAGAACATATGATCTACAACTGAATCGTTTCTCCCAATCCCCTATTTCCCCCTGGCTTCCCTCGTTAAGCGGTCGGGTGCTCTCCCTCTCTCCCCCTCCCGACCGCTGTGGTGGGCATACTACTTTGGCCATACGTGCAGGCAAAACTTGACGTTCCTTCCACGAATCGTTACAATGATCAAGCTAATGCAGGAAGGGACTTGATCCATGAACGAACCACTATTGAAATACCTGGCATTTATTGTCGCAGCCGCCATCCTCATCTGGGGAGTAATGGAGTTAAACAAGAGACTCTATCAGCACAAGAAGATGAATCCGAAGTCGCCCCACACCTGGATCAAGTTAGATGCTGTCGGCCCAGATGCTGGAGAAGATGAATCGTCGGACCTGGAATATGATGACCAGGAAGAAATGCCTCAGCCGGATATCCATACGCGGGCGCAGCAAAATGGACACCATTCCGAGAGTAAAAAAATTACCTAGATCACTCCTTTTGATCCTCAAACAAGCGTGAGATTTCCGCCAGCACATCATTCACATCCAACTCCGGTAGGGCTGCAGGTTCTGTTCCTGTATCGCTTCTATCGCTTCGCCCAGGCTCATCAGGAGGTTGCTCTTCTGCGATCGTCTCCACCTCCTGGAAGAACTCCTGCTCGCACGCTATCAGAGCCGCCTGGGCAGTCATGTTTCCATAGACGATGCGTGGAATCAGGCTGTGATACATCGCGACTGTTTGTATGATTGCCCCGAACGCAAGTTGAAACTGCTCAAATGAGATGCTGTTAGTTGCAAGAGGCACCGCCTCCTCCAACCGTATCTCGCCGTCGTCCAAATCCAGGCCAAACTTGCCCATCGCGATGCGATAGTTGACCGCCATCAATGCTTCGAGGCACTCCAGCCGCTTTCTCTTCGTCACGGTGCCAATGTGTGGTGCGATCAGCATCAACTTCCGTACGTCTCCACTTTGCTGAATGCCTACCACCATCCGCCATTGTCCGTGCTGGCCATGAAAGGCGAGTTCAATGATTTCCTTCTGCCGATCGACATTGCTCAGCCGCAAACCCATGCGTGTCAGGTACTCCTCAAGTTGGAGAATGCCGAAGGTGTCAGCCATGAGGTGCTCCTTCTCTGTTTAGTAACTATTCAGGTACCTGACTCCTCGCCGCCGACGGCGGCTCGCAGCAGCAAAAACGCTCTTGCGAACCGCCGTAGAGTGCCGATTTATCGAGCACGTCACGTGCAGTGAGGAGTCCTGAAGAGTTATTCTGTTTATTGAGGACCACAAGAAGCCAGAGCCATGAATATGTATCATCCCCTTCTTGATAAGTATAACATATGGCACGATAGAACTCTGCGGGCCTACGACTAGATGCGAAACCGTGTACCGGCGCGTTTGTAGGCCTCATGATCAGTGCGGAAACTATCGGCATTGGTGCCGCGTGCCTGCGCCAGAAACTCCGCCAGCAATTGCACCGGCAATGCCGTCAGTAGCGGCGTCAGCTCTTCGAGCACATCAGCTCCATCACCAAGCGCAAAGCGTGCCCATCCATCGCGACTGAATAACTCAGCAGTTGCTGTATCGGGTGCTTCACCGACTAACCAGACACGTGAACCAATTTCGCTCAGCGCCAACAAAAAATCGGTCAGGCGTGCTTGGGCAGCCCCTCTTACACTGATCGGGATCAGCAAATCCGAGCTTTCAAAAGCTACCTGTGGCCCATGAATAGCCTGTTCCAATTCAAAGCCCTCAGCAGTTACATAGGCCGCCTCCTTCGCCTTGAGTGCACCCTCTGGAGCTGTTGCAGCATTCGGCCCTGCACCAACAAAGTAGAGGCGACGTTGCTGTGCTACCGCTTCCTGCGCAATCTGCCGTACCGCATCCTCGCGTGCCAGCATATCCTCCATCAGCGTCGGCAACTGCGCCAATCCCTGCTCCAACCGTTCCGCTACCTCAGTCCTGCCTTTGAGGGCTGACAGCCGTGCAGCAATCTGAGCCACTCGGGTGAGTGCAGCAACGTAGCTAATGGAATGGGTGGAAGAAGGGTCTTGCTCTACCGTCTCTATTGTTATATCTGCCCCTTGCATCTTTGTGTTCTTGCCTGTAATGCCCACCGTCAACACCCTGGCCTGCGTGGCGCGTTCAACTGCCCTATTGCTATGCAGCTTGCTTCCGCGGTGACTAATAACGATCACTCCGTCATCGCTGCGCAAAGGTCGTGGGTAGGTGACGAACTCAAATGAACGGAGTGCCCATGCTTCTGCCCCTGCCAGCCGCAGCAGATATTCGCCAACAACTGCAGCGTGAAAGCTTGTGCCGATGCCTGCTAGCAGGATACGTCCTGTGCGTGCCAATCTTTCTGACGCCTGTGTAGGTGTATCCCAGTCTGTTAGTAACTCCCGCACTGCCTGCGGCTGTGCATGAATCGAACGGTACAATCCTGTGGTCATCTCAAAGTTCCTCCAATTATCTGTAACTATTCTTGTTTCTACTATGTATATTCTATTAGGGAGCATGTGTCCACAGCCAAGCTCAGCGGAAAAACGGTGGACATGCAGCCAAAAAACTCTTGCGAACCACCGCAGGTGGTGAGGAGTCCTGAGGAGTTACCATTTGCCTCACCAATGCGTTTATGTTGGTGTTGGTAACGTTAAGGCCAAACGACCAGTTGCAATCGTTAAGAATACTATCAGAGAAGTAACTACTCAGGTCTCCTGTCTTCGTGACTCCTCACTGCCTTCGGCAGTTCGCAGGGGTTTGGTGGTGCGTGCGGGCGCCAATGCCCGCACGCACCACCAAACTGAGCGAGTCGCCGCAGGCGAGGAGCAGTCCTGAATAGTTACTCAGAGAAAAACTCTAGAGGAATCGAGTAGATGTCAGGCAGAACAAGTAATATCCTCTCCGGCCCCCATGGAGCGGATGTCCAGAAGATGACTTTTGAAGAACGGGTGCAGTTGGGGGCTGAAAACGCAATACGCTGTATGGGCGTCACCGGGCAAGACCGCGTCTTCATCATCACCGACTACGAGCGTGAAAGCATCGCTCGCCGCGTTGCAGTAGCCACCCTGGCGCAGCATGCCGACGTGACCGTGCGTTTCCTCGAACACTATGGGGAACGTCCTCTTACCTTCTTCCCCGATGACCTGCGCAAAGATCTCTTGCAGACGCACCCGACGGTCACCTACTATATCGCCACGGCCAAACCTGGGGAAATTGCCTTCCGCATTCCGCTCCTGCCCTTCCTGGTACAGGAACTCAAGGTACGCCACGGTCACATGATCGGCATCGACGAAGACCTGATGGCCGAGGGCATGTGTGCTGACTACGACGAGGTGTTTAGTTTGACCAACCAGGTCTATGATCTCGTGCGCCAGGCCAGGACCATTCACGTCACCTCTGCCAAAGGTAGCGATGTGACCGCCACGTTCCACAAAGATTGGCAGTGGGTCCCCTGTCATGGACGCTATCATAAACAAGGAACATGGGGAAACCTGCCTGAAGGCGAAGTCTTTACCGCCCCTGCCACCGTTGATGGTGTGCTCGTCTGTGATGTCCTGGGCGACTACTTCTCACACAAGTACGGCGTCCTGCAACAGCCCGTCGTCATCACTGTGAAACAAGGCTATGTCACCGATGTCGCCTGTGAAGACGCTGCCGTGGCAAAAGATGTGCGCGACTACCTGTTCTCCGTGCCTAACGGCAACCGTGCGGGCGAATTTGCGATCGGCACACTCACCAGCCTTAAAAAACTCTGCGGCAACCTCTTGCAAGATGAGAAGATGCCCGGTCTACACGTGGCCTTCGGCAACCCCTACCCTCAGTTTACCGGAGCCGACTGGGATGCCAAAATCCATGTCGATGTCATTCCCAGTTGCTGCACCATTGAGGTGGATGGCCGCGTTATCATGCGCGACGGCGAGTTTTGCCCTAATGGACATTGACATGCCCTTTTTGTCCTTGTTACAATATTCAATGGATCATATTATGTCACTACGTGCTGTTATATTCCAGGGATGGCACTTACTTGTTGGCCCTTGTGAGAGCTTGAGGGGAGGTTCCGCCGTGTCTACGACCAGGGGACATTATCTCATTGGCAAAATCATTGGTGGGTGCGTCCTCGAAGAACTACTGGGGTATGGCGGCTCTAGTGCCGTCTTCCTGGCTCAACAATACACCCCCCTGCGCAAGGTCGCAGTCAAAGTTTTTCTGCCACGTTCCAACATGAACGTGCAGATGCAAAAGGACTTTTACAGGCGCTTCCTCCACGAAGCAGACGCTGCCAGCGGATTGGATCATCCCAACATCCTCTCCATCTACTCCTATGGCGAACAAGATGGATTGCCCTACATCATCATGCCCTATATGCCGGGCGGAACGCTGTACCAGTATATCGCCACACATGGCCCGTTCTCATTGGAAAAAGCACAGTACTACCTTGAGCAGATCGCTGCCGCACTCGATCATGCGCACCAGCATGGGTGTGTTCACTGTGATGTCAAGCCCGCCAACATCTTACTCGACGAGCAGGGCTGTGGGATGCTCTCAGACTTTGGTATTGCCCGTGCCATGCGAGGAGACCCATCCGGTGAGAATCAAACCACGAAGGGGCAAGAGATATTGCTCGGCACGCCCAACTATATCTCACCCGAACAAGCGTTGGGGCGACAGCTTGATGGTCGCTCCGATGTCTACTCGCTTGGTGTGACGCTCTTCTTTCTACTGGCAGGGCATCCGCCATTCCATGCAGACTCTAGCATCGCGATGGCCCTCTTGCATGTGCATGCCGAGCCACCTTCGCTCGTTTCCCTGCGTGGCGATGTCTCGTTCCAGATGGATGCTGTTGTCAAGAAAGCACTTACCAAGTTACCAGAGGATCGCTTCCAAAGCGCTGGCGAGTTTAGCGCTGCCTTTTACCATGCCATCTCTACTTCTAGCAGCGTTCAGCAGGCAAACACCACCGATAACCATATCGCCCAAATGCCTGCTCGTAGTAGCTCCAGGCCTTCATGGATGGCTCTGGTAGCCGTTTTAGTCCTGTTAGTGACCTTGGGAGCTACACTCACAACCAGTCTGCTTACCTCGCATGTTGCACGCAGCACTTCCCGTATGCAGGCGACCGCTCCTACCACAATTGATACCAACGTATGGGCCGATGGGCTGGCGAATAATGAGAATGGCTGGCCTGTGAGTAGCACCTTCTTCTTTGCCAACGGACAATATCACATCCAGAACAAATCAGCACGCAATGTCGCGTTGGCACTCTATGCAGCTCGTGACTTCGCCAATCTCCGTCTCACCGTTACCCTGTCTGAGGTGCATGGCTTGCGCAATGGCGCAGACTACTATGGGGTCGTTATCCGCTCGGCAGCCGACCAGTCGCATTATTACATCTTCGAGGTGGTTGCCTGGAATGGAGGGCAATACGCATTCTTGCGCTATGATGGACAATATGAAACACTTGCCACTGGCTCGGCTCCTTCACTGCATCTCAAGATCGGCCAGAGCAACACCATTGCCATCGAGGCGATCGGCAATACGTTCACCTTCTTCATTAACGGCAAAGCTGTCGGCAGTTCCGTCACTGACTCTGCAAAATCGGCATGGACCGGCGGCGAGATCGGCCTCTATGTCGAGGAACAAAAGGCCGAAATCGTCTTCTCTCATCTGCACATCGAACCGCTCAAATGAGGTCTCATTCCAACGGCACCACCCACGATGGTCTTACCGGAAAGAGCGTCTTCAAGAGCAACTCTGACTCGTCCTTGACGCGCACATCCGGGAAGGTGTAGCGTAGTTCGTCCAGGCTGCGATGACCAAAGAGCAGTTGCAGGAAAACGATTTGACATTATCTGCCCAACATTTTATACTGGAGAAGGCCAAAAACGAACGTTACTTTGCCGCCGTGTGTCCCAGTTCTTGCATGGCGTGCCAAGAGGAGGAAGGATAGCGTATAATGACCTACGTAATTACTCAGCCATGCATTGGCGTAAAGGATGCATCTTGCGTGGATGTCTGCCCAGTTGATTGTATTCATCCTTCGCAGAGCGAGGAAGGGTTCGACGAGGCTGAGCAGCTCTATATCAACCCTGATGAGTGTATCGACTGTGGTGCTTGTGAGCCTGCCTGCCCCGTCACGGCTATTTTTGAAGAGTCTGCAACGCCGGAAGAATGGAAACATTTTATTAAGATCAACGCAGATTTCTTCAAAGCCTGACAGAAGACGGTTCCAGGTGAGGCACACGAAATGCCTCTTGTCTCAGCGCCTGGGGCGGGCACGCATCTTCCTGGTAAGAGAGAAGCTCGCCCGTGTGGGATGTCTCGTTGTTTGCTCTCCGCTTATTTTGTAGACCTGCTCCAAAAATCGTGATATAATACGCTTTGCACATGCAGTGCGTATACTACTTCAAGGGAGTTACCCCTATGCCAGTGACACGTCGCAGACGAATGAATCCAGATCAACCGGAAAATAATAACCATCTCGCCGATCAAAGCGAGCCAAGCGTAGAGTCGCTCGCTGGGGAGCAAGCGCCAAATGCACCCGTCGAGAAGGAAAATGCAGAGGTGCCCCTGGCAGAAAGCATGCCCTTTCCGCCTGCTGCTCCCCCCAGCAATGGCGACCATTTAGAGCGTCAGGATTATACACCTTCTATCGAGGGGGGGCGGCGTACCTCGCGTGGTGAGCTCTTTCGCCGACCGCCGCAAGTACCTGCACAGCCAGCCGCGCCTGTGCCTCCCACGTCGGCTCCCTTGCAGCCTCCCACGCATGAAATAACATTACCGTTAGGCAACTTGCTGCATCTCGCATATAATCCCGGCTACACCGGCTCTGATGAGGCACGCAGTACCTTGCTTCATCAATTGGCGAGTGAAAGCGAAGCCGGTGGGCGTGCTCGTTGTTGGAATTGTGGCTCTATTGCCATCGTCTATGATCGCTGGAACACACGCAGCAAAACCTTCGGCGAAATAGGCATTGCTATATGTGAAATATGTGGCGTGTGGAGCGTCATGTAACAGCCCGCTGGCTTTTGTCGGCGGCTTTCCAGTTCACCCGGTCTCCCAGCTTTTTTTCGGAGAACCTGCATGACACAGAGCAAAGGTGCACCAGGCCCCATTCACTGCCCACGTTGTGGTGGGCTTATGATCAAGCTGCCAGGGAGTTCTCTCTACTGGCATGCTGACAATAATCATCCGCGCTGTGATATTACCAATATCGTTGATTCTTCCCTGGCTGTGCAGACTTCTGAGGAGTCGCCAGACCAACCAGACCTGCCACCCAAAGGGAAAAGTCAGAAAAAGTAGAGAACCTTCATGCAACCGATGCCGCTAAAATTGCGTATCGTATCTTAGAGGTAACTACTCAGGTCCCTTCGGGCGAGACTCCTCACTGCACGTGCTCGATAAATCGGCACTCTACAGCAGTTCGCAGATGTCTTGTAGTGAGTGCGGGCTGTGCCGCCGCAGGCGGCACAGCCCGCACTCACTACAAGCATGAGCGAGCCGCCGCAGGTGGCGAGGAGTCCTGAATAGTTACTCTTAGAGTTAATCCTATCATTCCTCTTCCGGATAGAAGAGGAGAGTTCTCTACCGAGGTGAACGATGTTCAATCCGAGAAGTAACAGCCCCTATGGCAGGAACATGTTCGGTTCCTCCGGCTATCAATATCAAACACAGCCCTATGCTGGAGGGACGCAGGCCAGTGGCCTGATAAGCAAAGTCATGCTCTTGCTCGCCTTCTCCTTCCTTTTTGCCAGTATCGGTTCCTTTGTTGGCTTTTCTCTCATCCCAAGCATTGGCGTGGCGACCTTCTGGTTTGGTGCCATCGGCGGTTTGGTCGTCCTCCTCATCCTACGCTTTACGATCCAGGTATCGGGACTCAATCTCGTCCTGCTCTACCTGTTCACCTTCCTGGAAGGCATGTCACTCTCGCCGCTTCTGCTCGCCTACCTGCAAGGAGGCAACGGCAATATCCTGGGTGAGGCCTTTTTGATCACTGCCGTGACCTCATTAGGCCTGGCTGCTTACGCCTGGACGACCAAACGTGACTTCTCGCGCCTGGCCGACTACCTGTTCTTCGGCTTGATCCTGCTCATCGTAGCTGGTCTCGTGGGCATCTTCTTCCAGGGCCTTTTCCACAGCACGTTCTTTGCACTCGTCATTGCGATCTTTGGCATTGCCATTTTCTCTGGCTACGTCCTCTACTATGTACAACGTGCCAGGTACATGGCCGATACCATGCCCAATGCGATTGGGTTGACCGCATCGATCTTCATCACCGTGCTTAACCTGTTTCTCTATATCCTGCAGCTTCTCAGCATCCTGCAAGGCGGCAGGAACCGGAACTAGATGAGACGGGAATAAGTAGAGAACGAGACGTGTTCTTTTACAAAAGGGAGTATGCGATGCTGGTGGTCATCGCCGCCAGCATCATTCACAGATCCGCTGCGAATGTCAGATAAGCATTGCATGAAAGAGAGAAAGTAACATAATGGAAGCTCATGCCAACCTGTTCCACGTGGGTGATCAGGATTTCGAGTCGCAGGTGCTCAAATCAAACCTTCCGGTCATCGTTGATTTCTGGGCCGCGTGGTGTGGTCCCTGTCGCGCTATTGCGCCCGTCTATGAGAAATTGAGTGATGAATACCAGGGAAAACTGCGTTTTGCCAAAATGGACATCGACGAGCACCAGATGACACCATCCCGCCTCGGTATCCAGGCCATCCCCACGCTTATGGTCTTTAAAGATGGTAAGCGCATCGGTAGTATGGTTGGAGCAAACCCGACCCGGCTGAAATCCGATATCGATCGTATCCTGACCCAGAACAGCTAAATCTCATCTAAACCTCACCATGTCCATGGTGGGGTTTATATTTCGCTATGTTATGCCTGTTGTCTGGACATAGAGGAGACAGCATGTGCCAACTTTAGAACGCTCTAACCCACTTCCACTTTACTATCAGCTCAAAGAGGTGCTGAAGCAGCAGATCAATGCTGGTCATCTTGCGCCTCATACCGCCATTCCCTCCGAACCAGAACTTGTAGCAAGCTATCATGTCAGCCGTGCCACGGTGCGCCAGGCACTGAGCGAACTGGTACACGAAGGACTACTCTACCGTCAGCATGGCAAGGGAACCTTTGTCTGTGAACCGAGAATCCAACTAGCCTTGAGTGAACTTAGCAGCTTCACAGAAGATATGCGACGACGTGGGAAGCATCCCGGGGGCATCGTGCTTGTCAGCGAATTGGTACGTGGCTCTAGCGCTATACGGGAGCGGTTGCAGTTGGCCGACGCAGAACAAGCTGTACGCCTGGAACGACTCCGCACTGCCGATGGGAGCCCCATGGCCTATCAAATCACCTATCTGCCCTATCCACGTGCTGAAGGAATCTATCAGCGTATCAGAGAACTTGCCGACGGTTCCCTCTACCACCTGATGGCTACCGAAGGACTGTACCCCTATGCCGCAGAGCAGGTGGTCAAAGTCGATGCAGCTTCTGCTCGTGAGGCGGAGCTGCTGAGCGTGCTGCCCAGCGAGCCGGGACTGCGCATCACTTCTACTGCCTTTGATCAGACAGGTTCACCTGTAGAATACACCGCATCATTCTACCCGGCTACTCGTTACGAATTTCAGGTCACTCTGCGCGTTGCAAGGTAGGATCGGCTCACAGAGGCCGATCCTACCTGCTCATTCCGTAATGGACCAATCTAACCTCCGGTCGTGACCATCCATCGTCTCCTCGCTGCGGACCGGTTCGTACGGGTTAGGCAGGTCGGCTGGTAGCAGATTGCCGGAGATAATCGGCGGTGGCGGCTTGCGCATAATCTGATCGCGCCGCATCGGTTGCGTCTCCTGCTTTTCCAGGGCAAGGCGGTTATCGACCTCTGCTAGCAGTCGTGCTATGTCTGGCCGCAGTGCGCGATTGCGCTCTGGAATGCGTGTCCACTGTGCTAGTGCTGCCGGGAAATATCCGGCGCGATAGCAGTACAGTCCGAGCATAGCGCGTGCATCGTAAATCGTCATACGTTGCCAGAGGGCTAATTCCTCGGCAGGTGTCTCAATTACATCCTCACTGGCCTCGATGATCTCCACCCGGTGATAAAGGGGTATCCCCATCAGGCGGTAGGGATAGCCATAATAGAGAGCCAACCTGCGGCGACGAGTCCGTTCAGCAGGATGCTTGCCAACAAAGTACCGTCGTGTCCACGACCCGCTCGACCAGACAACCCAGGCCAGGATCAGCAGCAAGAAACGGGCCACCCAACGTTGCCAGGCAACCTGGTCTAAGCCGACCATCACGCCTAATGCTGCAAAGCCTGCTCCCAATGCCCAGGCCCCGTAGACCAGGCGACTACGATCCCAACCAAGCAGATCGTAATGGTGGTGCAAGGGTGTTGCTAGAAAGGGCAGTGGAAACTCGGTGTGCGGGACATATTCACGACTACTGGCAAAGCGCAGCGTCTGGAGCCGATTGCGGAAGAAAGGGGTCATCACCTTGGCCGACATGAAAGCAGAAAGGCCTTCTAGTACAAAAGCTCCACCAATCATGACCAGCAGTGTTTCATTACGGGAGAAAATGGCAATCATGGCAAGCATACCGCCGAGGCCCAGCGCTCCACTATCCCCCATATAAATCTTCGCATGTCGCTTAGAACTTCCCTTGCGAGCAGCCCAGGAGGACGGCCAATTCCACGGCAGATAGCCCGCAACAGCAGACGCACATAGCAGCGACAAGACCTCCAGGACGATACCTTCCGGTGTATTAAGGATGCCAGTAACGATAATGCCGAAGGCGAGTGCTGCACTGAAGACGAGGCCCCCTGCCAGGCCGTCGAGTCCATCGCTGAAATCGACGGAGAGCGAGGTGCCACTGCCAATAACGCCGGTGATCAGTATCAGTACGACTAACCAGGCGTAGGTCGCATAGGGGAACAGTTTCGTATTCAGAAACGTATCAATGATGGGAAGTTCTGTATAGGGGGTATAGGGCACTCGCCCGCGAGCGAGAAGAAAGAAGTACAGCAGTGCGGCTGCTACTGAGACAGAAAGCACCGCAATAAATTTCGAACGTTGCCGAAGTCCTTCTTTGCTGTACACTTTGTGCCAATCGTCGATAAATCCGACGACCATATAACCAAACGTGGCGCCCAGGCCAATAAGCAAGAGGATCCATTGTCCGCGAGAAAAAGAGAAAAGGATGCCCGCACCAATGCCTGTCAATGTGATCGCAATGATAAATGCTGGACCGCCCACCAACGGTAATTCGATCGTCTTGATTTCTCGTCCCCCGGCTGGCAGGTCTGAGCGATGAGGGCCAGGTTTAAATTCACCGCTGCGAAACTTAGGAAACAGCATTCTGGCTATGCCACACAGTAACAAGCTGAATGCCGCGCAAGCGACGCAGATGCATAGTAAGAACAGTGGAACCATATTTATTCCCATTCCCAATCCTGTGGCTGATATATTTCAACATTTGAAACGCGACAAACGTATGAAGGGTAACATTGATGCCTGACAGGGGCAAGCCCTGCCTCCTGTACCCCGGACAGGGGGTTACATTTCTGCTCTCATACTATGCCGCCCTCCAGATCTTACCCCCTGGGATCGTACCCCGCCATGCGCAACTGCTCGCGTGCTACTCGCCGGTCATCCCAGGGCAGCTTCGCTCGTCCTATAAGGATACTTTGCTCATGCCCTTTGCCGGCCAGCAAGACCGTGTCGCCGACCTGGGCATGAGCAAAAGCCGTGGCGATCGCCTCGGTGCGGTCCGCAATACAGAGAAAGTCTCGTCCGTGGCGTTTCCCTGCTGCCTGGGCACCCCTGGCAATATCTTGCAGGATGTGTTCACGGTCCTCATCGCGTGGGTCTTCATCTGTAATAACGAAGAAATCTGCCATCTCTGCTGCGATGTGCCCCATAATAGGACGTTTCTGTACATCGCGTTCACCCGCGGAACCAAATACCACCAGCAATTTGCCCGCAGTCAAAGGACGCAGAATAGCCAGCACCTTTTTCAGGCTGTCAGGTGTGTGTGCATAATCGACGATGACCGTAAAAGGTTGCCCCGCGTGAATGCGCTCCATTCGTCCGCTCACACCACTGACCGTCGCCAGCCCACGTGCAATGTCCATTGGTGGTATGCCCTGGCTGTATGTCGCGGCAATAGCAGCCAGGCAGTTACTGACATTGAAGTGTCCAACTAACTGCGTTTCAGTCATGATCTCGGTCTCGGGCAGACCAAGTCCTCCAGGTCCTTGCAGGATGGCCCGAAAACGGGTCTTGTCAGCATGGAGTTGCAGGTCCACGGCGCGCACCGCCGCTGGTTGATCGATGGCATAGTCAAGAATAGGGACTCGACAGTAAGGTTTCAGCACCTCATAACTGACGTCGTCACGATTAAGAATAGCCGCGGGCTGCGTCCCCAACCCTTTGTCTCGTGTTGGGTCCAGCATTTCGAAAAGACGTGCTTTGGCGCGACGATATCCCTCAAGTGTCTTATGAAAATCCAGGTGTTCACGCGTGATGTTCGTCACGACACCTACATCAAAGTCACAACCATGGACTCGCTGCAGCTCCAGCCCATGCGAGGTTGCCTCGATGACAGCATGTGAAGCGCCAGCATCAAGCATGCGTCGTAGGAATTGCTGTACCTCCAACGCCTCTAATGTACTCTGCCGTGTAGCATTCTCCCACTCTTGCCCGCAGACCTTAAAATTGACCGTCGTCATCAACCCCGTGCGCCTACCCGCAGCCTCCAGTATTGCACTGATCAAATTACTGGTCGTTGTTTTGCCATCAGTGCCGGTGACTCCAATCGTACAGAGGTGTCGGGCCGGATAACTATAAAAGGCGCAGGCAAGATTTGCCAGGGTCGTGCGCACATCTCGTACCTCTATATAAGGTAAGGGAAGGGGAGAATATACATCCTCTAACGATTCGCCAAGTGCCACAACAGCGCCGCGCCGCGCTGCATCAGCCAAAAAGCGCCGCCCATCGGTATGTGTTCCAGGCACCGCAATAAACATGCCACCTGCTTGCACTTGTCGAGAGTCATATGCCAATCCTGTAATCTCGACAGTACTATGGGCCTCATCCTCAAGCGTATGAAATACCAGCGCTGGCTCTTCTAGTGCTGCTAATAGCGCTTGTAGTTGCATGTTCCCTCGTTATTTCCGTCTGACTGGCTAATAATAGATTGTCCGTACACGGTGATACGGTCGCATCTCGGACGCATGTTGGCCAAGCAACCAGAGTCGCTGATCAATCGCTGCGGCAGTCATTGGGCGATTGCGCTCAGTCATCGCGCGCCGGAGCAGCTCGCAGGCCCAAATAGTCGCTGCGCGCAACTCTACCTCCTCCTCGCCTCCCTGCTCCAGTAATTCCTTATTATCAATACGTTCTGCCAACGTTGGATCATACTCCAATACACCCAAATGACGCAATACCTGTGGCAACTTGTAATCGGCAAAGGCGGTCAACTGGTCGAAATCGCTAAACGCTCCCCAACTTTTGCCGCCAAATGCCCCATAAATATCTGCGACGCATATCTGCGCACGTTTCAAAAAACGCACCTCGCGCTTCCGGTATGATGCGACATCGTGAAACGACGGAAAATGATCTGCTAGCAGCGATGCCAGCCGAACCGCGCTCCTACCGGCCTGCTCGACAGCACGGGCAAACTGCCTATCATAACGCTCTAACAGCACACGTCCAATCTCGTGCATGTGGTGGACGCGCTGCTCAAAGAGTGGGATGGTATGCTCACCACGAAAAATATGTGCTACCTCTTCGTCACTGATATGAAACAGATACTCGGCATCCCACAGCGGAATCCCTTCTTCCACTGCCCGCGTAAGCGCGGCTGCCTCGGCCCAATAGCCATTAAGTACCTCGCCCTGATATTCAATGCTCCAGCGTGGCTGATCTTTTTCCGCCCAGAAGCAAAAATTCAGTGCATCGAGCAATAGCAGCCAATTGACGGTACGTTCTGTTCCGTCAAAAAAGTGATAGCGATCATACCAGGTAAAGACATTGGAGTCGGCATTCGTTCCCGACTCTTGTGCCCATTGATCGCTCAGCGCATCTAACGCATCCCTATTAATCCAGACATATTCCCCCTGCTCCACTACCTCGCGTGTGCTACCAAGCACACCCAGAGGATCAAACGTGTTTAATGGATATAATTCTTCATCGCTACCGTTATCCAGATGGTCAGCCATTCCAAATACCTCTCATGATGTGCACAACCCGAACTTATACCCTCCGATTGTACCGATATTGCGCCTTTTCGTCAATTGCCCATCTGTCTGGGCAGGGCTATTTACAAGTCGCATTTCTTTGCCTTTCCTCGCGCCTGCGGCGCTCGCTGAGAGAAATTGTTGGGGTTGTGGCAGGCTTTCAGCCTGCCACAACCCCAACAATTTCTCTCAACGCCGGCCCGCAAGCGGGCAATGCCATTTAAATAAGTGCAATCGACGCTCATATGGCAGAGCTAGAATCTATCGAATTGAGCGTGCCATTCTCTTTATTTGAATGGCATTGCCCGCTTGCGGGCCGGTATGAGCAAAAGGACAACTTTTAAATAGCCCTGTGTCTGGGAACGTTTCGCATGTTGATGTTGTTAGCGAGTTCTCTGTTCACTCTTGAAGTGTGGCGAACCAAAGCTCAAAACGAACATTGTTTTGAATTTGCCGAAAATATCCAGATAGCTACTTCGGCTTCCCTGGACCATTGACCCATTTCTGATAACGAGCTGCACATATTTTCTCTCTTTTTTATCTCTTGCATTTTTATTGATACTCGGGTATAATTATTCTACTTGACATAATGTATTGCCGCGCCGTAACCCAACCTCGTAGGGGTAGTTGTGGTTCTGGAGATGCCGAATTTTAGGTAGATCGTCCCCGTGGGTAAGATGTTCACCAAGCTACAACAACCTGACAGAAAAGAAAAGAAAGGAACAGTATCTCATGGAAGAGCAGCAAATCCAGGACTTTGTCCATCGTGTCGCGCAGGACGAGACCTTGCGGAAGGAACTCGCAAGCCATCCTGAAGGTGTAATCATGCGTGAAGGCTTTTCGCCGCGAGTAGCTCGTGTTGTGGCACGGCTAGTACCGCAGTTAGCCCTGGATAAGCCATTGGGTCCTTCATTAGGCTGGTGGTAATGTAAGTTTGGTTCGGAGGCTTCTACAATGAGCAACCATGCTCAGCCTTCTGTGAACCCGTTCGCCGCTCAACAGCATCATCTTCGTGAGCGGCTACGTCATTTTTTGGCGATATTGCATCCTGTTCTACATGTCGATGTCGTGACGGCGTTAGAGGCAGAGGGCAAGCTACTGTCTCATGCTGCGACCAGTGTTGATTCTCCTCCTGCTGGTCTCTGGCCGTTGCTGACCTTGCTTGTAGCACAATCTATTTCCCCAGATATGAATCCCATATGTGCGGGTAATGTGGCGGTGGCGGTCGAATGTTTTGTCTGTGCAATCGATTTGCTTGACGATGTGATAGATGAAGATCAGACATCAACCTTGCAGGCCCTGGGCGTAGCGCGCACCCTCAATGTCTCGACAGCCCTCTTGACGTTAGCCCAGCAGGCGATTCTTTCCTTGTCACAACAGAATGTAGCGCCTGAACTCATCCTGCGCTTACTGACCACGCTTCAGGAGTCTGCTTTGATGACCACTGCTGGTCAGCACTGGGATGTGCTGGTCGAGCAGAGGCCGGCTCAGTCCTTCACTCAGGAGGAGTGCATCGAGATTGCAGCAGCCAAGGCTGGCTCGATCATGCGTTTGGCCTGCCGATTGGGTGCTCTCTGTGCAGGGGCAGACGATGTGCTGTGCGAGCAGTTTTCGGAACTGGGTGAACTGCTGGGTATTGCTCATCAACTTGACAATGACAGTCACGACTTGTATTATCTGTTACAAGGTGATACCTCTGCCTTGGGGTCTGCACAGGCAGAAAGGAATGTGAAGACTGATTTGGTGCGGGGAAAGAAAACACTGCCGGTGGTGCTTGCCGCAAACATGCCAGGGATTCTTCAGAGTTCATCGTCGCCAGCCGATGAAGAGAAAGAAGGGCATTTGCGAGCACTCCAACAAGGCGTCATTACGACCTGGGGTATCTGTCTACTCTATCGCGAGCGCGCCCGCGACCGTTTGCAAGAGATTGAGGCTCAGAAGCCTGTTGCGCCCTTGTTACATCTCCTCTTAGGCTTCGAGTGACAGATCTTTTAGGGCTACGTGGCGGGATTTATGGGAGGAATACTGTATGAGATATTTGTACTGGGCGCGTGTCAGAGCAGGACGCCTACTAACAGTCCTGCTAGCAGTAATGATCTATTTCCTACTGTTGACGGGTGATGCATTTCGTTTCTTTCCTCAACATGCGCTTAATCTGGCATTGCTGCAATTTGGCTTTTCAGCGCTTGTAGCCTTGCTGTTCCTCGCCGTTGGCACGTTGGTCTGGCTCTATGCCCGTGACCGTGTCGTGGCCTTGCTGCTCTTTAGTTTCTCCTTCACCTTGATGGTCTCATTCTCTGTACAGACGGCTGCTGTCTCCAATGATCAACTATTCACAGGATTTGGTACTGTAAGTAGTGTATTGTCTCTCCCTCTATTTTCGATCTTATTGCTACTTTTTCCTAGGAACTTTCTATCGTTGCGTTCGCAATTGAATGCAGAATCACCAGGTGAGCATTTGCCTGGTCGTCGGCGTTATTCTGCGCTGTTGTTACGCTGGTACCTGGCAGGATTGATCCTCTTGGGTATGCTCGTAGCGTTGCACAACGTTCTGAGCCAGTGCTTTCTTTTGCCACTTCCAGGCTGGCTGCAAACGCTCGCTTATAGCTATTATGTCTTAGCATTAGCAGGCATCTTAATAACCATCATTGTCTCATACCGTCAATCTTCCTCGTTGCGAGAGCGTCAGCAACAGCGTATTTTTGTAGGTGGCGTCATCCTGACCTTTGCTCCTCTCCTCATTCTGACGCTACTGCCTCTGACACTCAATTTACCGTCGGTGGATGCTCAATTGAGTACCGTCACATTTGGTTTGTTGCCGCTGGCGCTTGGTTACTCCATCCTGCGCTATCAAATTCTCGTGCTTGATGTGTATATTCGTCGTGCTGCTGCATGGATAGTGGGCTGCGTCTGCCTGGCCGTGCTCGGCTATCTTGTATTTGCCTTCAGCGGTATCTTCCTATCCAGCTACCCGTCAGCATACACTATCGTCGCCATGGCCACACTAGGACCACTTGCCTGGTGGCTGGCGCGAGTGGTGACTGACAAGTTCTTCTTTAGAGAAATCGCGCATTATCGTCGTCTCGTCGACCCGCAGTTGATCACCACCGCCGCCGTCAATGCATTTGAGACCCAGGAGGCCTGCCTGTTTGTCCTGGATGACGAAACTGGCTACTATCAACTCTATCCCACGCTCAGGAAAGATGACCCCAACGATGCTCCTCGGCGCGACTTTGCGCAGCGTCTGCTTCGTGCGATCAGTTCATCGGCAGATCAGGATGCCGGTGTGCATGCTTCTCTTATGCAAAACGCTGACTGGCTGAATTTTCATAATCCCATCGTGAACATCATGGGGCGTCTTGCCACGGCCAGGCGTCCACTGTTACTGAGTGAAGCTTCTAAGCCCGTTGAAGAGATGCCTACGGGCCTGGCACATTACCTGGCCATTGCTGCACCCGAGTCAGGATTCGATCCGCTGTTAGCTCCCGTGCGCGCCCAGGGCAAGATGATTGCCGTACTTGTATTGGGCGAGCGCGGTGATCATCAGCAATATGCCGGTCCTGATTTCGAGGCCATTCATTTGGTCCAATCGCGTTTCTCCCCTGTCCTGGAAACAGCACGTTTGTATGCACAGGCAAGTCGACATGTTGCCGTACTGGATGCTCTCTATAGTGGTCTTTCTACTCTGGGCGAGACATTTCAGAGTGTCGAGGAGATTACCAATGTCTATACCAGGGTCGTCGCTGAATCGATCGATGCTGGTGCCCAGACCTGGCTCTATGATGAGACCGATCGCCTGTTACGCCCCATGATCCAAAGAGGCTCGGGTCCACTCTTGCTATCTGCTGATGCTCCCATATCGCCCCAGGCAGGCGACTGGGGCGCCTGGTTCTACCAGGGTGGCAATCCCCAGGCGTGGCAAGGTCCTTCACATGAGGTCCCACCCTCTTTGCCACAGACGCCCGGTTTCCCCTTTGCCTGGCTTCCCTTGCATGGAACGCAAAAGCCGCTTGGTGTTCTGGTCTTGACCTATCCGCGTCCGCACCTCTTCTCTCAGGAAGAGAAACGCATCCTCGGCATGTTTGCAGACCAATTCGCCGCTGCCCTGACCAATGCCATCTTCACCGTCCAGTTGCGTGCTGCCTATGAGCGTCAGAAAGAGTTGGATCGTCTGAAGGATCAGTTCATCACGACTGCGTCGCATGAGCTAAGGACGCCGCTGTCAGCGGTCTACGGTTACCTCGAATTGCTTAGCACTTATAACCAAACCCTCTCTCTGGAAAAGCGTGCAGAGTTTCTTGCGAAGGCCTATCGTGGTTGCGATGAGTTGACTCTCATCCTGGGCAACATCATGGATGCCAATCGTGTGCGTTTTGACACCGAGAACCTCAATCTCGGCCTGATATCCCTGGCACAGTCGGTCAGGCACATCCTGGAGATTCTCGAAGCGGTAATCCAGCGTGAAGGGCGGAATGTCAATGTTGCTATCCCGGCTGATAGCACTGTCATGGCCGATGATTTACGCTTGCGCCAGGTATTGCTCAACCTGGTGAGTAATGCCATCAAATATTCGTCTGAGCGTACCAACATTGATATTACCTGCAGCAGGGATGACGAAAACGTCACTGTGCGTGTGCGTGACTACGGCCTGGGAGTGCCCCCACAAGACCAGCCGCGTCTCTTTGGGCGTTTTGTGCGGCTTGAGCGCGATATGAATAGTCCTACCCGTGGTGCTGGCCTGGGACTCTACATCAGCAGACAACTGGTTGAAGCAATGGGCGGACGCATCTGGGTAGAAAGTACCGGCAATGTTGGCGAAGGGAGCACGTTTACTTTCACTCTGAAGTGTGCGAGTGTAGCTAATGAACAGTACGAAAGTAATTTGGAGCACCCAACAAGTGTCAGCTGGTATTCCTCTTCTTAACTATCCTTTGCCATCGCTCTCAGATGGGGCTTTGATGTATCCTTTATCTTGCGCATACTGCCAGAGCGATTTTTGCAACTGCCGCCGAGCGCGGGATATACGGCTCATCACTGTCCCTATCGGGATCTGCAACGCCTCGGCGATTTCCTTATATGACATGCCTTCAATATCGGCTAGCACAACCGCCATGCGGAAGTTCGGCGGTAGTTCATTCAATGCCTTGTAGACATCCTCATCAAGATACTTACTCAACACCTCTTCCTCAGCTGCTGAACTCAGTTCCTGCCCATTGAAATCCCTGATACGATTATAGAGATAGAACTCTTCCCCCTCTGGAAGTGACGTCGTCTGCGGGTGGGTGGCCTGCTTGCGGTAGCGATTGATGGCAGAGGTATTCAAAATGCGGAAAAGCCATGCACGAAGATTGGTGCCACGCTGGTAGGAATCGGCGAAACGAAAGGCCTTGAGCATCGTCTCTTGCACCAGATCCTCCGCCTCTTGCTGATTGTTGGTCATCCGCAGTGCAGTACGGTAGAGACTATCTAGCTGAGCCAGTACGCCTGCCTCAAAATCTTCTACTGCTCCGTTTGTTTTCGTTTCATTGTGTGATGCTGTTGGCTGTTCCGCTGCTGTAATGTTGCCCTCAGATGCTGTTGACTGTTCCGACATGCAATACTCCTGTATGATTCCCAGCAACCTCCGCGGTCACTTGCTTATATGTAGTATAGCGTACCTGTGTTGGGAATGAAAGCCCCGCCAAATCTGTTAGAGTAGACAGATACCATGACCAGTCTGTGCGGGAGAAAGTGATCTTATGAATTGTACGACTTGTATTGAAACGGTTGCGCGTCTCCATCTCTACCTGGATCGGGAACTGAGCGTCGAGGAAGTTGTGATTGTGCAACAACACCTCTCGGATTGTCCAGATTGTGAATGCCGCTTTCACTTCGACAGTGGAGTCAAGCGGCTGATCCACGAACGCTGCACCATTGAGCGGGCACCTGCTCATCTGCGTGAAGCTGTCTTGCGCCTGGCCCGTTTACCCATCGGTCAGATAATTCGTCTCGACCCTGAACTAGAGATGGAGATTAGAGCTGACTTAGAATAGTGTGAATGCCCTTCATCCCATCCCGAGGGCCTGGAGCAGCGAAAATTTGAGTTGTGCCAGCGCGAGCATTTCACCAATTGTCAGAAGAAGAGCAAAACCAAAGAAGGGCAAGAGTTCGTGGTAGCGTGTGAACATCTGGTCTCGCTTGCTGACTGCAACAATGACTACCAGGTTTACGCTGCTCAACATCGTTAAGACGCCTGCCGTACTCAACAGTGCAATTGGATAGAGTACCAGCCCATTTTGTGACGCTACGGCAAAAAAACTCAAGACTAGCCCTGGCACAAGCAGCAGCAACGCCCTCCAGGAGGAGATGCTACGCTGCTCGCTGTACTCGCACCAGAAGAGACGATTTAGCAGTGGTAGGCCCAGAGATGCCAGCGCCAGACCCGTCGCTAATCCCGTTGCCAGTCGCAGTAGATTATGTGGCTGATAAAGATGCCGTAGACCAAGGTCGAGAAAAAACGAATTGAAACCGTCGATCGCCAATCCGACGACGCCCAACACCAGTACCACGATAATCGGTCACGTCGGCAGTCGTTGCACGCGCCCACGTCCTGTAGCATACAGGGTCACGAGCGTTACCATGAAACCCAGGTAGATACCTGTGTTACGTGCACACAGTGGTAGGCGCTGACCACCCGGATAGAACGAGTGGCCTGGCAGTTGCGCACATATCCCACTGTCGAGCCAGCGCAGTCGTTCGAGTAGTGACACGCCGGGTAGTAATACCAAGGCCGCTAGCAACCCAAGATAGCACAACGCCAGTATGCCCATTACCCAGGTGGGTACGTTGAACGTTCGATATGATTGTATGTTCGGCTTCTGTGTCATGCTATCAATTCCTTCTGGTCTCTATCCCAGCCCTATGTTGAAATACTGATTCAGGTAGATCAGCATGTTAAAGAAAATCAGCACGCCTGCCAGAATCATTACCACACCTGTGCCAACTTCAATCTTGCCCAGGTGAGGCTTTAGCCACTTCAGCACCTTACTCATCCAGTCAAGCCCCAGGCCCAGTAACAGAAACGGCACGCCCAGACCGAGTGAGTAGACCAGCAACAGGGACACTCCTTGTGTGAGTGTCCTGGCACTCGCCGCCAAACCAAGAATCGCTCCCAGGATGAGACCGATACAGGGTGTCCAACCGATAGCAAAGATGAAGCCAATCAGCAATGAAGCTGCATAATTCGGACGAGCCGGGTGGAACTCGAAGCGTTTCTGCCAGTGCAGAAACGGCAGCTTCAGAATGCCTGCCAGATGTAGCCCTATGATGACCAGCAGGATGCCACCCAGTTGGCGTAGCTGAATCTGATGCGCACGCAGAAAACTCCCGAGCGTGCTGGCTGTAGCACCTAGTGCCACAAACGCTAGTGTAAAACCACACACGAACATGGCCGAGTGCAGAAACGTGTTGAGACATGCCACTCTCTCGCCTCGCTCACCTGTGGATTGGTAGACGCTTTGGCCGACAAGCTGTGCCAGGTAGATAGGTACCAATGGCAACACACAGGGTGAAAGGAATGAAGCCAGCCCTGCTACGAAGGCCACACCGAAACTCAGTTGTGATGGACTCATGCTTGTTAGGCTTTCCTGATGACGACGATATCTCTTCTCTCCGATTATAGCAACGAACCAGCATGGCTGCAAGGGGATTATCCTACGCTTCTGCGCCGCCATTTTTTCAGGATCACGCGTGCCGATTGCGCCAGCCGACTCGCATCATCTTCTGCTCGAACGTCACACAGCGCCAACTCTTTCATCACATACATAACGATTACATCGTCGGGAGAGGCCAGCAGAGCGAGCGCATTGAGAGCACTCTCCGCTACATGTGCATCAGGGTCGAGCAGCGCTTGAAGCAGTGCGGCAATAGCCCAGCGTGCCCCTGTTTGACCGAGTGTATAGGCAACGCAGGCCCGTACGCCACTATCATGATCTGCGTGCAGCAGTTGTGTCAGTTGGGGCTGGAGTAGGCAGAGCTGACTCTCCAACAGACCTAACAGTTCAACGGTTCTTTGGCGCACCCAGGCACTTGCATTTGTCAGCAATTGTGGAAGTACTCCATCGAGCCAGACCTCATTGCTGATTGCACGAAATCCCCTTTTCTGACGGTGCGTACGTGCCTGCCAGGCCAGGTAGCCCAGTGAATCGAGTGCCGTCACTTTCACTACTTCTTCTGGCTGGTGGAGGGCCTGTAGGAGCCAGCGCACCACATGTGTACGCATAGGTGCACGGAGGACACCGTGGAGCAGACGTAGTCCCTCAATAGCCTCGATGCGTCCTGGATGGTCATGGCTGAAGAGGGTAGTCCCTAATACCGCGGCTGCATATTCTCCGCCAAAAGCTGCCAGTGTGTAGCCCGCTTGTCGACGTACTTCAGGCACATCGGCATGCAGTAATCCGACCACACGTGCTGGCAAGGCCGTGTGTTGGATCACCCGGCGGATCGCCTTGCGGCTCATCATCTCTTCGAGTACCGCCAATGCAGCTATCTGTACCTGCGGACACTGCGCATCGAGCAATGACCATAGCGATGGCAGTGCAGATGTCGAGGCGATATGGCCAAGTGCACAGGCAGCGTGCATTGCCACTTCTCCGTTCTGATCCTGTAGTGACGAGATCAACACACGTGTCAACTGTTCTGCTTGTGACGAAGATAAGTGCACGTGTCGCTCTTGTGGCTGGAAGGCGGCTGCCAGCACGAAAGCCGCAGCCTTGCGTGTTTCTTCTGATATCTGGCAGTGCAAAAGCCTCAGCAATACTGCTATTCCGCTGCTGTCGCCTTGCTGGAGTAATGCATAGGATGCTGCCAACTGCACCGGGATAGCCTCATCTGCGCACTGGTGTGCACGGAGCATGTCCAGTGTCGGTTCCAGCAACGATGTTTTGCATGCCATGCTCGCTAACGCCATCGCAGCCGCATAACGCACCGTCATCCAGCGTGCTGTAAGCCCTTCGCGCAGTAACGACTCGTGATCCGGCAGCCTGTTGGCGGCTTCAATCACACTCGTCCAGAGTACGGGCCCTGGCGGTTGAGAAACGACAGGATGTCGAAGCAGCATCTCAAGTGACATTTGCGCTCTTTGACTCAGGTGGATCAGCAGGCGGCTAAAATGCTCATATTGTGGTGGCCACCACGGCCAGGGCGGAGTAGTGATCTCAGGATGGCTGTCGAGTGCCGTTAATAGCAATGGCAAAACCGTCGATCCCAGGCGTATCAGCCGCCGCGTGGCGCGCACACGCACATGATACTCGGTTTCAGGGCCGAACAACAGTGCTAGTGCTGCAAGTATCTGTTCCTCGTCGTGTGTTCGACCCTCTTGCAGTGACGTTCCACGATTGTTTTTGGATACGTGTCCAGACTCTTGTTCCTGCTCCATACGTTGCCTATCTTTTATTTTTAGCATCAGAAGATATTCTCTTTTAGTTATACCCACCCGCTCAAAATCTCTATCGAAGATCTATATCAGACATGCCTGGTGCCAGGGCGATTTAAAAGTCGCATTTCGTGGTTTTTCCTCGCGCCTGCGGCGCTCGCTGAGAGTAATTGTTGAGGTTGTGGCCGGCTGAAAGCCGGCCACAACCTCAACAATTACTCTCAAAGCCAGCCCGCTTGCGGGCTGACAGGAGCAAAAGGACAACTTTTAAATCGCCCTGGCCTGGTGCTCCTGTTCGATTGCAGGCACAGAAAAAGCGTGCTATACTAGCACAGAACTTGCAAGACTACTCTTCAAAAGGAGATCCGACATACGCTATGGACGAGATACATGACGCGAACGATGATGGTAGCGCCAGCCCCAATGGCTCATCTGCAAGAGCGATGGGCCAGCAAGAACAGGAATGGACAGACAAAGGCAATGCCGCCGTGCGTGAAGGTGACTACGAAGGGGCAGTAGAGGCCTTTGAGCAAGCTGTGGCAGCGAATCCCAATGATGCCCGCGCTCGTTACAACCTGGCGTTGGCCCTGCAGTATCGCGGTCGGGACGGTGATGCCGAACTGGCGATTGCTGGCTATCGTCGAGCGATTGACCTCGACCCCGAACTGATCGAGGCCTATATTAATCTGGGCAACCTGTATGGCGAGGTGGGGATGAATGAGGAGTCGCTCGAAACATTTCAGCAGGCCCTGGAACTGGATGACGAGGACGACGAACTCTACCTCAGCCTGGGCGACACCTACCGTGCGCAGAACCTGTACCAGGATGCCATCCAGGCCTACCGTCAAGCGCTCATTTTGAACCCTGACAACACCCTGGCCGCTGACAACTTGCGCGATGTGCGTGAGCGCGTCAATGACCAGTTGCGCCGGATGATGGAGCAAGAACGACGCATAGACGAAGACCCACTGGATACCACGCGCTACAGCGAGCTGGCCAGCCTATATCTCGACATGCGCCGTTACGATGATGCGCTCTCCGTCGCTAACCAGATGCTGGCACTGGACCCCAATGACCGCACTGGCTATGACGTGCTTGCTTCAGTATATGAACAGATGGGTGATCGAGATCAGGCCGCAGAGATGTACGCTCGTATTGTAGAAATGGCACCCGATGACGCTGAGGCCTGGGAACATCTGGGTACCTGGCGCTCTTTGCAAGACAATAACGCCGAGGCGATTATCGCCTATGAACGTGCTGAACAACTCGATCCAAGTCGCTCCAGTGTACGTTTCAGCCTGGCGGAGACTTACTTAGAAGCTGAGCGTTACGACGATGCCAGGGCTGTCTACCAGAGCCTGATTGATGCCCACGATCAGTTGCTGCCGGATGATCTGGCGGCTGCTTATGCCGGTCTTGCCGAAACTTACAACGCGATGGGACGCTATGACGATGCGGTTCAGACGTGTCAAACACTGCTGGCAGAATTCGAGAATGATCCAGAGGGGTACTATCAGCTTGCCACTGCGTACGATGAACTTGGTCGCCATGAAGAGGCGATTGCAAACTACCAGAACGCCATCGAGAGTGACCCGCTCAATGCCGACTACTATAATGACCTTGCCGATACTCTGCGTGAGGTGAAGCGTTATGATGAAGCTCTCGAAATGGCCCAACAGGCCATTGCTCTCGACCCTTCGGTGACCCTTGCCTATGAAACCCTCGCCCAGATACTACAGGAGATGGGTCGTACAGAGGAGGCCGCTGCGGCGATGGCACAAGCAGATGCACTGCGCTCGGCAAGAGGATAGGTTGATCTGCTGTCGATGTGTTTCAGGACTCCTCCCACCTGCGGCAGTTCGCACGTGTTTGGAGGATGTGCAGATGCGGGCTGTGCCGCCTGCGGCGGCACAGCCCGCATCTGCACATCCCTGAACGAGTCGCCGCGGGCGACGAGGAGTCCTGAGTAGTTACAAAACGTGTGGGATGGTCGGTAATATCGCCATCCCGCCAGCCCTCTCAGCGAGGTAAAAACACGTCCAGCAAGTCACTTATCTGATCAATAATCAAATTTGGCTTGATCTCGCCGCGCAGAAACTGCTCCAGGTAGCCATCCTGCCCTTGCACATTCTTCCCATCATAAAAGTGAGTGGTGGCTTCTTCAGACGATAGTTGCTGGGATGGAGGCTTCACCTGAGATGAGACGGTCTGATGAGCAGGGGAGGCACTCCGTGTGGGCAGATGCTCCTTGACTCTTTCACGCTCTTTGGCCCTTGGGAGCCAGACCGTAAAGAGGCCCAGCTTCTGACCCCCCAGAATATCTGCGCGTAGGGAATCGCCCACCATGGCACTCTCTTCGGGTGTGGCATGCAAACCATTGAGAGCATACCAAAAGAGCGCCGGAGTCGGTTTCCGCACTCCTAGATCAGCTGAGACGGCGATTCCACGTTCATCAAAATAGTTGAGCAGCCCAAGTGTCTGGAGGTCTTCGCGAAGCGCTTTTCCTCCCCACCTACGATTGGTTACGATGCCCAGACGATACCCGCGCTCCTGGAGAGTGGCCAGAGTGGAAAGTGCGTCCTTCAGGAGGGGAAGCGAGTCTGGTATGCGTATATTGAGTTCCTCAAAGACTCGCCTACCAAGCATCTCATCGGGGTTCTCAATACCCCAGTCTTTCAGTGTCAGTAGGACGGCTAGAGGCCCATCTGCTTCGTGGACAGGGTCACGGCGGACCATGTCGCGCTCATGCTCATCAAACATCTTACGCAAGCGTGTGCCCAGCACGTCATCATCGCCAGGTGGAAGTAAGTCAGGAGCGAGATGCTGGCGGAGTACTGCTACGGCCCGTCGGTTTGAAGCCGCCTCCACTTGTCTCCAGAGTTGCGAACCTCTTCGGCGATCCCAAATAGTATATCCAAGATCAAACAGAATGCAGCGAATACTTCTTCCCCGGAGGGTTGGTGTCGGTTCGTTCATCATTTCTCCTTCACATCTACCGTGCTTGTTTCTCGTCCACCGTGTCAGCGAAAGCTTCCAGGTCGCCCAGGCGCTGTTGGATATGGTCGTAGAGAAGATCGCGACTGAGGGTGCTGGGGTCATGCACCAGGGAATCGCGTAGATTCGTGAGAATCTCCAGGCGGTAGGCCATTGAATGAGGAATAATGTGCTGAGTTGCCACAATACTCAGCAGTTCGTGGTATCCCTCTGGGCGGCGCAAGCCAAAGGAGGCAATCAGGATGCCGCAGATGTGCAGGCAGGCCTCGATTGCCAGTTGCAGATAGCGCTCAGCCAACCCGTAGATGTGGTAGTCTGTTGTGAACTCTTCGCGCTTCGTTTGACCCAAACCCTGCAGGATATGTATCGACTCGCGCAATTGTTTGAGATGGCGCTGGATCAAGTCTTTGTCAATCGGCAGCATCTGGCCATAAAGGCGGCGGCTCAGTGCCTGGTTTTGGATATCGTCAAACTTCTTGAAATCCAGGTAATCCATCACAGCCTTTGTCTCAAATGAGACACGCTGCTTCTCATCGCGGCTAAAGAGAATCTGCCCATATTTGATCACCTGCAGCTTGAGGAGCAGGGAGGCCTGGTTCAGAATCATAACGTCGATACTGTCAGACTCCAGGCGCTTCGCCAACTCGCTGAAAAAGTATATCTGATAGTCAAGGAACTGATCTGACTTGATCTGCTCCATCAGCAAGATGGCGATGTCAACGTCGGTCAGATGTCCGAACGAGGTGCGACCTGAGAGCGAGCCAGCGAGGTAGGCAGCATTAACGGGGCTTTGCGCGAAGAGTTGGTTGAGCCGGGATTGCTTTTCGAATAAGTTCATCAGTTACCTCCAGGAGAAAATCTGGGACGTCGAATAAAGAGCTTTTCTCCGGAAAATGGTGACTCCTTACAATGACGAGCCAGAAAGCCCCGCTCTTTTAAGGCGGAGATGAATGGCTCTTCCGCTTTGGAGTGGGGATGGCTGGGGCATACGTGGGATCGTTCCATGCCAGGTAGACCTCGACGGCCCGCCGGATCACCTCCGCCATCGCTACCCCTTCCTGTGAGGCCACGAGATGCAGGCGTTCGACCTGCTTTTCCGTTAAGTAGACATTGGTGCGTCTCATCGCTCATTCCCGCTTGACGTGTCCTGCCTATTGGTGTATACTCAGTATAGCAGAACGCAAGCAGAAAGGCAAGAGCATGCGGCGGGTGCAGAAGAGTCTCAGTGTGCGGACGCATGTGTGTCCGCATTGTGGCTTGGTCTTGGATCGGGATCATAATGCCGCACTCAATATCCTTGCTCTCGCCTTGGACGGTACCGCAGGGCATTCGGGAACC
>WNFT01000175.1_pt1 | contig 48326 bp, 50 predicted proteins | sample 5400191 | NCBI WGS metagenome assembly WNFT01 (sample SAMN13153359, study PRJNA577476) | soil metagenome | isolation source: 80 cm saprolite under Madrone tree | place: USA:California | collected 2016-06-14 | reverse complement strand
TCGGCTCGCGCGGCGAAATCAATTCCCGTCGGCCTGGAACTCTACTCTGTGCGCGAGGAATTGAAAAAAGATCGTGCGGGAACGGTGCGCGCCGTCGCAGAAATGGGATATCAGGGCGTTGAATTCTATGCGCCCTATTTCGAATGGTCCGAAGCTCAAACCAAGCAGATGAGAAAACTCCTGGACGATCTCGGCATCCGGTGCTTTTCGACGCACAATGACAGTTCGTACTTCGGCAAAGAAAATCTTCCGAAGGCGCGCGATTTGAACCTGATTCTGGGAAGCAAGTACGTGGTCATGGCCTCGTCGAAACCGAACCCTGGCGTGGACGGCTGGAAAACGGTGGCCGACGCGCTGAACGCCGCCGCCGATCAGCTGGAGACTTCTGGACTGAAAGCCGGATATCACAATCACCGGCCGGAGTTCACGGCGATTGACGGCCAGCGCCCGATGGAAATCTTGGCGAAAAATACGAAACCCACCGTCATGCTGCAACTGGATGTAGGCACTTGCCTGGAGGCCGGCTCCGATCCGGTGACGTGGATACGCGCTAATCCGGGGCGAATTCGCTCTCTCCATCTGAAGGACTGGTCGCCGGAACCGGAGAAAGGTTACAAAGTTCTGTTCGGGGAAGGCGCTGCAGAGTGGAAAAATATTTTCGAGGCAGCCGAAAGTGGCGGCGGAGTGGAATACTACCTCATCGAACAGGAAGGCAGCCGGTTTGTGGAACTTGATACGGCGGGCCGCTGCTTGCACTCCTTCCGGCAAATCCATCCATCTTAATGCCCGCATAAAAGTAAGCTCTTCAGGGTTTTCGCAGTTCGCAGACATTTCTGGAGCCTAGGGAGAGGGTTGCCCCCCTGATTCCTCCGCCCGATATCACGTTGTTGAATTCTCGCGCTTTTTTCCTACCCATGTTCACATTGTCATGAGTCTGTCACCAGTCTGGGGTGTATGAACTTGGGGCGTGCGCGCCTAACGCGGGAGGTGGCTTCGTGCGTACACGTTCTGACTGTTATTACTCAGTTCAGCACAGTACTCGTAGAGAGGAGTTGCCGGAAAAAGAGGCTGGGGCGAAGCTGGGACCTCAGTTCCGATACTACTAGAACTCGACGAGACGGGAATAGCCTCACGGGAACGAAACAATCCGAAGAATCGGGCGAGAGCGCCAATAAAGTCAAAAAACGAAGCGAAAGAAAATCAAGCAGACGCGGATAACAAGGAGTCGCTGGCTACCTTTTCTTTTTTGTGCACGGAGAACACGAAGAAAGAGCGGCCAGCAAGGACAAACTGTTCGGCCCAAGTCGATATCTATCTAGCAAGTACGCTCTGTACCCCTGTGTCCGGTCCGGACCGGGAATGTCTGGAGCCGAGGGAGAGAGTTGAACTCTCGACCTGCCGATTACGAATCGGCTGCTCTACCACTGAGCTACCTCGGCCCGTTCTAATGACAATAGCATCCGCGGAAAATTACTGTCAATTCATCCACGGAAATGGCGTTCATTCAGCGTGAGAACGGATACATCGCCCATCCAATTCCCACGCCGATCAAAAGAAAAAGAAGCAGGGACCACACGATGTATTTCACGCGCTCGATCGGCTGCCGCCGGCTCAGGAAACCAAACGCGATGGAAATCAGCAACGCGAAAAGCAGCATGGATTGCAAATGGCTGAGCTTGAATCCCATTCCAGCGTTCATGCTTTGCGCCCTCGCGCTGCTTCATATGCATGCAGCGCGGACAAGAGATTCAGGACACCGGCGGTGGCGAGAAAGCGTGTGCCGTAATCGCCCCCCGCGTGCGAGACGTCCGGCCCGCTCGTTTCGAGCGACCTGGCCACTAGATAAAACGTTCCGGTGCCCAGATCCGCGAGATAGCCCAGCCAATCGAAGGCATCGTTCGCAGTTGAACTAAAAACGTTGCCACGCATCCCTGCGCCAAGAATCACGAGTGTACCCACGGTGAGAAAACACATCACCGCCCGGCCCCACATCTTCATGAGCGCGTGACCCAGCCCAGGCACGAGCCATCCCGCCACGCCGATGATGTATGTCATGGTCTCGCGTCTGGAATCCTGCGATGGAGTTCCCGGCGCCGCCGTCGCGCCCGTGGAATCCTGCGGCGAAGCTTCGGTTGGTACTGTTTCATTTGCCATTCAGCTTCCTCATGCTTCAGGCGCCAGCAAGGCCAGAATTTCATTCTGAATCGCCCCGGTCACGCGTGCCTCACCCTCGCCGATATACACGTTCACTTCGCTGCGCACGCCAAATTCGGGCAGATAAATTCCCGGCTCCACTGAATTACAAGTGTGCGTGATCAAGTGCCTCACATCATGCGTTTCTAGTCCGTCCATATTCACGCCATTGCCGTGTACTTTTTCTCCGATGCTGTGCCCGGTGCGATGGAAGAAATATTTTCCGTAACCTGCTTTTTCAATCACTCGGCGCGCCGCTTTGTCCACCTGCCATCCTTGCAGTGGCTTCCCCGCAGCCACGTGCTTGCGAATCAAGTCGGTCGCCGCGTCTCGGGCATCGCGCACCACGCCAAAGACCTTCGCATATTTCTCCGGCACTCTCGCTCCCAAAAAACCCATCCAGGTGACGTCGTAATACACGCTTCCGGCCGTTTTCTTCTTCCCCCAGACGTCCAGCAGGAGCAAGTCGCCCTCGCGAATCGGGGAAGCGGATTCCGGCGTCGGCCCATAGTGAGGATCGCTGGCATGAGCGTTTACGGCAGTGTCGGGACCCTCTTCGGTCCAAATTCCTGCCGCATCGAATTCCTTCAGTATCCAGTTCTTCAAATCGAATTCCGTCAGCGTCTTTTTTTCGCGCACGCTCTTCGCGGCAAGTTGAAAAGCCTCGCGCACGATCCGATCGATGGTCACTCCGGCGGAAAGATGTGATTCCAGTTGCGCCGCGCTCCAGCACGCTTCGTATTTCTGCACCAGGTCCGCCGAACTGACCACCTTCGGGCCGGAGCTGCGCACCAGTTCTATCGTTCCCGCGTCCACCATCGCCACGTAAGGGATCGCGTTTTTCGGTGAATACTGCATCGCCACGCTTTTCGCGCGGCCAAAAATCTTTTTCAGATTCTTTCGCAGCTCCTCCTGCGCCGAGTAATACAGCGTCTCTCCGGGCAGCGACGCCAGCGATTGCGTCTCAATCTTGTGCACCAGCTTTTTCGGAGTTCCCTTGGCTGGAACGAAGTAGAACCACCTTCGCGTCCTCATTCCTTCCGGCAGGCTCAGGATGTGCTGTGCGATAGGATCGCGCCCGCGAAAATCATAAAAAAGCCAGCCGTCGATCCTGGCAGTCCGCAAATCGCTCTGGATTTCTTGGATATCTGCGCTCATTGGGGATTTAGCTCCATCGCTCGGACAAGATTCAACTGTCGCGCCTCAAGCGTCTTGCATCAACAGCGCAAGGATCTGCTGCCGGGTCACACCGCGGATTTCAATGCGTTTCGTGCGGCTTCTTTCACCGCTAAGAATTCTAACAGCCGTCCTGGGTGTTTTCAAAAGTTGCGCCAGGAAGTCCACTAGTGCCTCGTTGGCGCGGTCTTCAACAGCCGGGGCTTGCAGCCGTACCCTTAACGCGCTTCCCATTTCCCCTACGATTTCGTCCTTGCTGGCTCGCGGCTGCACTCGCACAAGCAAAACTACGGCGCCTTCCCGCTCTTGGATCTCCAGCATCAGACTCCTGACGATTGCTATTTCGCTTCTCGCGTTCCAAAAATTGCCGTCCCCACGCGCACTTCTGTCGCGCCTTCTTCAATCGCCACTTCAAAATCATGCGACATCCCTATCGATAGCACCGGCAGGGCGAAGGCAAGCTTCTTCGACAGCTCCACGCTCAATTCTCTCAAACGCCGGAAATAGGGACGCACTTGCTCGGCTCGTTCCAGGAACGGCGGGACGCACATCAATCCCGCAAGCTCCAACTGAGGCAAATCGGCAATTCTTTCGGTCAAGGCCGAAAGCTCGCTGATTTCCACGCCGCTCTTCGTTTCCTCGGGCGCCACGCGCACTTCGATCAGCACGCGCAATTTTCCGGCGATACCGGCTTCGGCCCTCGCACGGTCGAGCCGCTGCGCCACCGCAAAATCATCGACGGAGTCGATGCTGTGAAAAAGTCTCGCCGCCTTCGCGGCCTTATTGCTTTGCAGATGACCGACCAGGTGCCACGTCGCCGCCAATCCTTCAGTCCCGGCGCGCTTCTCTTCCCATTCCTGCACGCGGTTCTCGCCAAAGTGCTGAATCCCCGCTTCATATGCTTCGCGGATGGCGCTCGCCGGATGCGTCTTAGACACTGCGATGAGGGTGACCTCTTCCGCCCTCCGCCCCGCGCGCGCCGCCGCGCCGGCAATCTTCTCTTGAATTTGCTCCAAATTTTCCCGCACCGACGCTGGCGTCATATTCGGATTCGAATCCTAGCACGCGCGGCATTGCAGCGCAGAATGTCTCCGGTTAGACTGGCCTGCGGTCCTGAGAGGTGGTGAATTATCCTGGAACTGAGGCTGATTTGCGTCCGAATGTAAATAGAAGGGCCCGTGGCAGGCTCATCGCCATCGAGGGCATCGATGGCAGCGGCAAGCGCACGCAAATGGATTTGCTCCATAGCGTCATCGCCGCCGGTGAAGGCGGCCACTCCGTCTATTCCACCGGCTTTCCTCAATACGATTCCTGGTTTGGCAAGATGGTCGGTCAATTTCTGAACGGCGATCTCGGCTCGCTCGAAAGTGTCGACCCGCACTTCACAGCGCTGCTCTACGCCGGCGACCGCTTCGAAGCCAAGCCTAAGCTGGAAGCGGCGCTGAACAACGGTCAAATTGTCCTTGTGGATCGTTACGTCGGCTCGAATCTCGCGCACCAAACCGCTCGCGTCCCTCCGGAGAAGCGCGCAGAATTCAGAAGCTGGATCGAGCATTTGGAATACGGAATTTACGGCCTCCCGCACGAGGACCTGATCCTCTATTTGCGCGTGCCACCGAGCGAAGCGCAAAAGCTTGTTGGCCAGAAATCAAAGAGAAGCTACACCGCCGCGAAGCAAGATATCCTGGAAGCCAGTCTGCGCCACCTCGAACAGGCTGCGGATATGTACGACCTCCTAGCGCGCAAGGCTCCGTGGGTGACCATCGAATGTTTTGACGCCGCCCGTGGCGCGCTGCGCTTGCCCCAGGAAATTGCCAAAGACGTTCTAGCCGCGGTAAACAAAGTTGCGATCACGCAGGTCGCGCAGGACTCCAGTGCAGGTGGCGGCTGACCATGGGCTTTGAGGAATTCCTCGGCAACGAACGCATCGTCGCGGCGCTCCGCGGTGCGCTTCGCACTAAACGCGTTCCGCATGCGTTGCTCTTCACCGGCCCGCGCGGCGTCGGCAGATTCACTCTGGCGCGCATGTTCGCGCAAGCCGCGAATTGCGAGCGCCTCGCCGACGACTTCTGCGGCCAGTGCGCCACCTGTCAGCGCATCTCGCAACTCGCCAATCCCCAAACGCTGCTCGAGCAGGGACTCGTCGAGCGCGGAGAGAGCGCCGACGCTGCGACCGTTGAGCGCGTGCCTCTGATCCTGCAGTCGCATCCTGACGTTTGGGTGCTAGTGCCTGATCCCGTCCGCCTGAAAAATCCAGTTACGCGCCCGATGCTGCGTGTGGGCCAGTTGCGCGCCGTTCAGCGTGCCGCCTACTTTCAACCCATGGGCCGCCGCCGCGTTTTTATCCTTGATGGTGCGGAGACGATGCGCTGGGATGTCGCCAACGTTTTCCTGAAAATTCTCGAAGAGCCTCCCGGTTCTGCCACGCTCATTCTGACTGCGCCTTCTCCGTATGCGCTCTTGCCAACCATCGTCTCGCGCTGCCTGCAATTTCATTTCGCGCCGCTGCCACAGCCCGCGGTGGAAAAAATCCTGAAGGAAAAAACCAACCGCAAACCCGCGGAAATCAAGCTCGCCGCGCAACTCGCGGAGGGCAGCCCGGGCTACGCGATCGAAATGGATGTCGACGCAGTTGCCCAGCGCCGCAGAAATGCGCTTCGCATTCTCGAACAGGCCGCCCAAGGTCAAGGCTTCGCGCAGTTATTTTCGGACACCTCCGCTCTCGCCAAGGACCGCGATTCCTCCTTCGAGGATCAGCTCAGCGTTTTCTATGGCTTGCTGACCGATCTGCTTGAAATCACGTCGAAAGTGAAAGAGCCGGTCCTGCGCAATGTTCCGCTCGCGAAAGAACTGCAATCGCTCGGCAAGACCGTGGATTCCGCGTGGGTTCTCCGCGCCATCGCTGGTTTTGACGAAATTTACGCGGGAGCGCGCCGCAATTTGAACCGCCAACTCGGCCTCGACGCTCTGGCCGCTTCACTTTCTGCTTCAGGTTTGCGCCCTTCCGCACCCGCACCTGATCAGCATCGATAAATATTCGCCAACGCATAATTAAAATGGTTAGACTGTAACCCACACGCTTCCGAGCGCATCTTAGACAGCAGATAGTCCACACTCCTAGGTTAGAAGGAGCAGTCATGGTGAATCGCCGTATGTTTCGTCCGGGTTTCCCGGACGTCAAGGAGCCGAGCATTCCCCGCCCTCAGCACAACGGCCCTATCCCGAGCAAAAAACCAGCACCACCGGAAACGACACACGCAGAGAACTTCTACTGGGTCAAGCAGATGCAGTCTCATACGCCGATGGCCGTCGTTCTCGAGGATGGTGAAATGCTTCGCGGCACGGTCGAATGGTACGACCGCGATTGCATTAAGCTCACGCGCCAGGGCAGCCCCAATCTGCTCATTTTCAAGCGCGTGATCAAGTACGTCTATAAGGATGGGGAAGAATCCGCTCAGGGCGGCGACGAGTAAGCGCTCTATTTGTAGAGTGAGTGCCCCGCGGTTGCTCCGAAGGTGAGCAGCGCTTTTGCGGCCAACGACCCATCCTCGTTGAAAATTTCGCACTCCGTCACGATAAAATTTCTGCCCGCGCGCAAAACCCGCGCGTCCGCCTTGATGCGCCCACCCGGCACCGGCTCAAGATAATTAATACTCAGCTCCACGGTAGCGATCTCCGTCCCCTTGGGTATCGTCGTATATGCGGCAATCGCCGCGGTAGTATCCGCCAGCGCCGCCAGAATCCCTCCGTGTACCACGCCATGAACCTGCTTGTGATTGGGCTTCACGTCCAGCCGGAAAATGGCCCTTCCCGCATGCACGCTTTCCACATCAAATCCCAGAAGCTCCGTCGACCGGCTTTCTTTCATCCGCCGCCGCACCAGTTCGGTGACCTGTTTCTCCGCTCTCGACATTTTCTTGGTCATTACGTTTCCACCGGGCCGCTGCACTACTTCCTGCCTCTCCGCTCAAAATTCTTTTCTCTTACGACTGGCAACTGAATCCTGACCTCTGAAAACTCAATACGCCGTCAGCCCTCCATCCAGCGGAATCGCCGCTCCGGTAAGCCACGACGATTCCTCCGAAGCCAGGAACACCGCCATCTCCGCCACGTCTATGGGCTGCCCGAAGCGCCCCAAGGGGATCAACGCCAACCGCGCCTTGCGCCGCGCTTCTCCCTGTTCGCTATTGTCGAAGAGCCCCTTCACCAATTCCGTCTCCACAATCGAAGGGCAGATGCAATTCACGCGTATGCTCTCGTGCCCGTGATCGATGGCCATAGCCTTCGTTAGCATCGTCACGCCGCCTTTTGACACGCAGTACGCCGCGCGATCCTTCATCGCCACCAGTCCAAGCACTGAGCCAATATTCACGATGGCTCCGCCGCCGCACTTTCGAAACTCCGGCAGCACCGCTCGTGACGTCAGAAACGGTCCCTTTGTGTTGACCGCCATAACCCGGTCCCACTCTTCCTCGCTGATCCGCTCTACGGTCGATACATGCAGCGTGCCCGCATTGTTCACCAGCACATTCAGCCGCCCGAATCGCTCGACAGTTCCCTTCACAGCGCGCTCGACGTCTTTGGCGCGGCTCACATCGCACTCCATCGCCAACCCTGCGCCGCCTTGCTTCTGGACTTCGCTAATCACCTCACGCAACTTTTCCAATCGTCTTCCCGCCACCGTCACGCTTGCGCCTTCTCGCGTAAACGCCAGCGCGATCGCTCGCCCGATGCCCGTACCGCCGCCGGTAATCAACGCCACCTTGCCGGAAAGTCGTGTCACGGAATTCGTTTTCCTCGCGTCTAATGGGATGCCGCGGCGCCGCGTTACGGCGCGGCTCGGGTGGGCGCGACTCTAGCATTCGGTTCCCTCTCCCCGCAAGCCGCCGTATTTGTAGTTGTAGCTGCGGGGCTTGAGCCCCGCTCTTTTTTATTTGGCGGTCGTAGTGGCGGGTCTTCAGACCCGTGCTTTTCTCAGGTATCCGCAAGCGGTGAAATCCGAATCTGTTGTATCGTAGCGGCTCCCATTGGCGCGACGGAAACCCGAAAGTACACGTTATGCGCATCGGCATCACCTGTTATCCCACTTATGGCGGCTCTGGCGTCGTCGCTACCGAGCTCGGTATGGAACTCGCCGCGCGTGGCCATGACATTCACTTCATCAGCTACGCTCCGCCTATCCGCATGAACGCCAACGATCCGCGCATCCATTTCCACGAAGTGGAAGTGGTCTCCTATCCGCTCTTCGACCATCCTCCGTACACCCTGGCCCTCGCCACGAAAATGCTCGAAGTTTTCGAATCCGAATCGCTGGATTTGCTCCACGTCCACTACGCCATTCCGCATTCCGTCAGCGCCATGCTCGCGCGCTCCATGGCTGCGCCGCGCCGCCTCCCGTTCGTCACCACTCTCCACGGCACGGACATCACCCTCGTTGGCAGCAACCGCAGCTATCTCCCCATCACGCGCTTTTCCATCGAGCAAAGCGACGGCGTCACCGCCATCTCCCGATACCTGCTCAACCAAACTCTCAAAGAATTCGAAATCAAGCGCCCCATCGAAGTTATCCCCAATTTCGTGAACTGCGACCTCTACAACCGCACCGCCGACAAAGGCCTCGCCGCGCAATGGGCTCCTAATGGCGAACCCATCCTCATGCACTTGTCGAATTTCCGCCCCGTCAAGCGCCTCACGGACGCCGTCGAAATTTTTGGTATCGTTCGTGCCAAAATGCCCGCAAAGCTGGTCCTCATCGGCGACGGCCCGGATCGCGGCGCCGCCGAATACCTCGTCCGCAAATATCATCTCCAGAAAGATGTCTTCTTTCTCGGCAAGCAGGATGCGGTTTACGAAAAGCTCGCCGCCGCCGATCTTTTTCTCCTACCTTCGCAGCTTGAATCTTTCGGCCTCGCCGCCCTTGAAGCCATGGCTTGCGAAGTCCCCGTCATCGCCACCAACGTTGGCGGCGTTCCCGAAGTCGTGAAGCATGGTGTGGATGGATTTTTAGTCGCACCCGGTGACGTGAAGGAAGCCGCGCGCTACGCCATTGAAATCTTGTCCCGCGCCGATCGTGGCCGCGAAATGGGCAAAACCGCCCGCATCAACGCCAAGAAAAACTTCTGCGCCAACGACGTCATCCCCGCCTACGAAGACTACTACAAACGCATCCTCGACGAATCTTGATGGACGCTCAACTGCCCCGCCGCACGTGGATACTACGTCCTTTTTTCCACGTGTGCGCGTAACCAGGGAACGAGTTTCTCGAATCGGAACTGCTTGGCCCTGTAGAGGCTGGTCACAAAAACGTACGTCTCTCCGGCTTCCGCAGTGAAACGTAGGCCGTTGATGGCAAGAAAAGTATACATGGCGGCGAAAGCCGACCGCTTGTTGCCATCGACAAAAGAATGATTCTGGGCCAGGCTCTCCCAAAGTGCGGCGGCTTCCTCGATGAGATCGGCATAATAGCCGGTCTGGGGCCGATAGAGGGCGGCTTCCAATAAACCCTGGTCCCTTACGCCGGGAGAGCCGCCATACCGTTCAATCTGATCGTCGTGCATGGCCAGCACTTCGGCCACCGTCAGGTAGTCGGTCATCGAGCGAGCTTCTTGTATAACGCGTCATATTTTTCGTGGCTGGCAAGGTATGCGCCCATAACGTGGGAGCGCGGCTTAGCGTTCTTGTGTTTTTCGATGAGGTCGGCAAGCGCCTCGTCCACAAGGGCTTGAAGCTGCCGGCCTTCCTCGTCGGCCAGCGCCCGCACATCCCTCAAGATTTTGGAATTGACTTGCGTGGCGAATTTTTCCCGGGACTGCGACATGAAACGCCTCCTCTCGACAAGACATGATAACTTGACAAATCATGATGCGTCAAGAATAGTTCAACCCGTCTGTGCCCTCTCCAGGTCCCAAAGGGTTTCACGGCCATTCTCGGCGATCTTAAATGGGCAAAAACCGCCCGCATCAACGCCAAGAAAAACCTCTGCGCCAACAACGTCATCCCCGCCTACGAAAACTGCTACAAACGCATCCTCGACGAGTCCTGAGCTCTGACCGAAATTCTCGGGTGTCCGAATTTGCAACATGGGCATCCTGAAAGCGAGCATCTAGGACAAACGCATAACATACTAAGTGTTTTACAATGTGTTGGTTAACTATTGGCAACCCTTGTGCATTATCCACAGGAAAGAGGTGGTCAACACCATGTCATTTCTTCGCGATCTGAGAGTTGCGTTCTACTCCCTCCAACGGACGCAAGGGCTGGCGATCACCGTCATCCTGACGCTGGCGCTGGGTATCGGCGCCAATGCCGCCATCTTCACCCTGGTGCGCGGCGTGCTTCTGAAGCCTCTCGTCAACCGCGACGAGAACCGGCTGATCTATATCCGCCAGAGCGCTCCGGGCATCGGCGAAGACAACTCCGCGTTCTCGGTACCCGATATTCAGGATTTGCGCGCCAGCCTTAAGACCGTGAGCGCACTCGGAGAGTTCTCGACCCTCGAGTTCACCATGATCGGCCTGGGCGAGCCTCGCGTAGTTCAATCTGGCGTCGTCAGCGGCAACTTCTTCGAAGTCATGGGCCTCCACCCTGTCCTCGGCCGTCTCATCGGACCTCAAGATGACGGTCCCAAAGCTGCCGGCGTCGCCGTTCTCACCTATCGTTTCTGGGCAACGACCCTTGGGAAGGATCCTTCGGTCATCGGCAAAACCCTTCGCGTCGGCTGGGGCCCCATGGGCGATCGTTCTGCCACCATCATCGGCGTCCTCGAACCCTCCGTCCCTTATCCCCAAGATACCGAAATCATCGCCAACATCGTCACCAGCCCGCACCACCTCTCGGCGACGATGGTCACCAGCCGCCTCCATCGCATGACAGAGCTCTTTGGCCGTCTCGCTCCCGGTGCCACCCTCGATCAAGCTCGCGCCGAGTTGCGCTCCGTCTACGGGTCCATTGCCAATACACATCCCGAGGCATATCCCGCCAAAGGGGACTACCAGATCAGCGCCAAGCTGCTTCGTGAACAGATCACCTCGGGTGCCCGGACCGTGCTGCTCGTGCTGCTCGGAGCGTCGGCGCTGGTTTTCATCATCGCGTGCTCGAACGTCGCCAACTTGATCCTCACACGGACGGTTCGTCGCGAAGGCGAGTTGGCGATTCGTGCGGCGCTCGGCGCGAGCACAGGCGCGCTGCGCCGCATGCTACTGGCCGAGAGCCTCCTGCTCTGCGGCGCTGGGGCCGCAGTCGGTGTATGGAGCGCGCAGCCGCTGGTGGCCATCCTGGCTCGCTACGCCTCGCGCTTCTCGGTCCGCGCTCTCGATTTGACGGTCGATTCCAGCCTGCTCTGGGTGGGAGCGGCGCTTGCCATCGTCGCGGCGGTGATTTTGGCGTTTGTCCCGCGCTTGCCCTCGGCCGACACGTCCAATGGCCATAGCCTGTCGAGCGGCAGCGCACGAATCACCGGCAGCACGAGCCGTCGCCAGCGGATCTTCGCGGTGACACAAATCGCTGCATCCTTCGTGCTGCTGGCCGGCGCAAGCACGGCGGTCACCACGCTGATCGCGCTGCAAATGGCACAGACCGGTCTCGACATGCGCCATGTCCTCACCATCAACGTTCCCGCTATGTCCTACGGAAAAACGCCTCAGCAAGTGGTCGATTTCTACAGGGAATCGATTCGCCGCATTGATGCGCTGCCGGGCGTGAACAAGACCGCTTTCGGCATGGTTGTTCCCTGGCGCGATAGCGGTTTCGGCCTCCAATTCTCCGCCGACGGTCATGTCCATACCCCTGGAGAAGACCCTCGCGCGGAGTTGCGCGTCATCTCTCCCGGATTCTTTGCCTCGCTCGGCGTTCCCATCATTTCCGGCCGTGATTTCAACGAGTTCGACGGCCATAAAGGTACAGAGCCAGTCGTTATCGTCAGTGAGACTCTCGCAAAGCGCATGTTCCCCAATCAGGAGGCTGTCAATCGGCATGTCTATTGGACGGATCCCGTCCTGCAATTCGCTCCTGGGATTAACGGCGCGCCGCATCGCATCATCGGCGTCACCGCCGATATTGACGACCAACACATCGTTCCCGAACCCGTCCTCACTGTCTATAACCCCTTTGAAGAGGGCCCACTCTTTGGAGGCCATCTTTTTATCCACACCGGTGCAAATCCTTATTCGCTGGTCACGCCAGTGACGCGCCTTATTCGCGACATGTCCGCCGATCAGCCTATTGAGCACGCTGCCACGCTCGAAGATGTCCGCGCGGAGGTGCTCACGCCGGACCGTTTGAACTCGCTGGTGTTCGGCGTGTTCGCGGCTGTGGCGTTGGCGATTGCGTTGGTTGGCGTCGCAGGCGTGCTGGCGTTTTCGGTTAGCGCGCGGACGCGCGAATTCGGCATCCGGCTGGCGCTTGGATCGCAGCCGCAGAATCTCTTGAAAGGTGTCATCGCCGAAGGCGCCGTGATGGCTGGGGCGGGCGTCCTCGCAGGCGCGGCATTCGGGTTCGTGGTGGCGCGTTTGGCGGGCAGCTATTTCCCGGACCTGAAGATGCCGGGTGCCTTGCCCGTGATCCTCTCTGCGTTCGTGCTATTGGCGGCGGCGATCGTCGCGTCGTGGCTGCCGGCCGCCCGCGCCGCGCGCATCGACGTTATACAAGCGCTGCGCTCGGAGTGACCGTCGACACCGAAGTTTCTTGCCACGGCTAGCCGGATGCTATAGGTTCTCCTTAGGCACTCTTCGACTGGAGCATTCACAATTCGCGTTCCACTCAGCCTCGTGTTTCTCCTCCTTGCCTTCTGCTTCTCCCAGCCCGCCTTTTCTCAATCCACCGTTACATCCGCCGTCACCGCTCCGGGAGACGGACGTGTCGCCGGGTGGATGTGTGGCGAGCACATTCCCGCCGTGCCTGGACTGCCCTTCTCCGCTAAAGTCGAACTTGAGATGGTCAATCAGCTTCAGGACGGCACGCTCATCTCCCACAAGACTTACAACCTCACCGCTCGCGATTCCCGGGGACGAACACACAACGAGTCAAGGAACTGGATCAACCCCGCGATGAGTGCGGAACCCCGGCTGATCCGAATTGAGCTATACGATCCTTCTACGCGAACCAGAACAAACGTCTTCCCGCTCACCAAGACGGCCAGGCAATGGACTGCAGGCGCGGCGGTTCCGGCAGCAACTCCCCCGACGCCAACTGCGCCTATTAAGTCGGAAACTACCAACGAGAACATCGGCTCCGATGCCATCGAGGGACTCCCCGTTCGTGGCGCGCGTGTCAGCCAAACCTACCCGCCGGGAGCGCTCGGCAATGATCGACCCCTCACCATCGTCACGGAATACTGGTATTCCGAAGATCTCAAAATCAATCTGCTGACGAAGCGCACGGATCCCCGCTACGGGCTGCAAACGGTTCGCGTCACCGAGCTTGCGAGGCAGGAGCCGGACGCGGCGCTCTTCGCCATTCCAGACGAATATAAACTCTTCAGCGGAACACTGCAGCAACCCCTGGCTCAAGGTTCCGGCGGGTCAGGCGGCGCCCCGTCCATAATTTTTGTCGGGTCGTCCGGGTTCCCCTCAACTGGAATTGCACAAGCTGGCATCGGTGGCGTTACAGCGCCCCGCTGCGTCTACTGCCCGCAACCCTCTTACAGCGAAGAAGCACGCGCAGCTAAGATTAGTGGAACCGTTGTTCTAGAGATTGTCGTTACTCCGGACGGCCGAGCGGAAAACGCTCGGGTAGTGAAGGGACCTAGCCACGGATTGGAGCAGAAGTTCATCGAGGCGGTCAAAAACTGGCGGTTTAAGCCCGCTGATGGACCGGACGGTACTCCCGTGGCTTGCCAAGTGCACGTCGAAGCTACGTTCCACATCCGCTGACGGTTGCAAGGCGGGTCCTACGCAATCCAAGCTAACTACCTACGCAATCCAAGCTAACTACCTACGCAATCCAAGCTAACTATATGTCCGGTGACTCGACCTACCGGGACCGGGCCGCAATCTCTTGATTGGCGTTCGCCTCCGGGCCAAAGAGTTCAAAGAAGAAACTCTGAATCGCGGCCGCGGAGCGGGCGTCAGACTGGGCGTGATATGTCCGGCTCAAGACTATGACGGAGTCACCCTTCGCATGAAAGTGCCTGGCGAGGATATTTCCGACCTGGCCGCTGCCTCCGGGAATGACAACGCGAAGCGGACGAACAGTGCTCACGAACCCTTCTCCTCCGCCACTTCACGAATGTGTTGCAACACCCTGAGGTGAATCCGATGGATAATGTAGTCCGACCACAAATGCCAGTACGCGGCGGGCCACATGGTGTGCTGATACCACGTCGCTCCTTCGAGCCGCGTCCGCCCGCCGGGCAACGCCGTCAGCAGAAATTGTCCTTGCTTGGAAACAAAATATCCATGCAGATGCGGAGGCTGAATATTTCCGTAGGGACTAAGCTCGCTCAATGGAGCCGGATTCGCTGTTACGCCAAACTTCAGCAGCCGCGGTTCATCCCATACTTCGATCGGCTCCGCGAACGGCCCCGTCGAAAAAATACAATGCCGCACCGCGCTCACTCCATGCCCGGAAATCTCTGCGCGAATGGGATACGCAATGCCCGCTCGAAACAACAGTTCTGTCGGCGGCGGTATCTCTGCAAACGCGACGACCTGATTCCAAACCTTCTCCGGCGGCGCGTTCACTTCAATCGCCGTTCGCACTTCAAATGTCGGCGACTGCAGTGCCGCGGCGTGCTCGATCCCGAACGAAGCCGGAATCATCAAAATCACGATCGAAAGCATCGCCGGCGTCTGCTTCGGTCGCCAGTGACGCGCCTGAATCGTGTAACCCAGCATCCCACCCAGCGCCGACAGCCCCAGCGCGAACGGCGCCGCCATCAACACGCAGATCACGCCTTCCATCGCCAGCAAAATCAGCGCGATGCCCAATATTCCCACCGGCAACAGCGCCACGTTCAGGCATGTCCACCAGTCCCGCGGCGAATGGTAGCTGTACAGCAGCACAGAAAACATTCCCAAACAAAACGGCAGTGCGACAAACAGCCCCCAGCCGTATGCTCCAACCACGAGCGTTGCCAGCCCCAGAAACACCAGCCCCAAAACGGACGTCAGAAAAATGGAGAGCACCGCGCTGCCCAGCGGGCTGCTCGGAATCTCTTCGCTGAATCCACTCTGTGCAGGCCAAGGCGCGCCTTCGGACTCCACAGCACGCTCTCTCGGTGGCAACGCGCAAAGCGCGAGGAAGAACAGCACATTGATTACCGGAAAGAAAAAGAGCACGAGCAGCCACACTGGCTGCCCTGCATCGCGCAGCCGCTGCACCGTCATCGCCACGCCGACCCACAGAAACGGAATGGAGAAAAGGAGTAGCGTGGCGAGAAATTTCACTTCGTTGTTGGTCAGATGATTGAGCCGCGCCGCCTTCCCCAGCGGCGCCCAATAATTCAGGAAGGCTAAGCTGTTTGGAAAAAACGCCAGTGCGATCAGCCGATCTAGATTGTGCTTGATCGCCACACCAATGAGTCCGACCGCTGCATACTCGGCGCGCCCAACTTTTCCGTCCCATCGCCACAAATCGGCAAAACGAAACGCCACAAGACCTCCTTACGTTCCGATCGATGCGCCGTTCACCTTCACCGCTGCAGACCGCTTGCGAGATTGCCCTTATCACGTGGAATGAATCGGAAAAAGATAAGCGCAAGGGAGCTCAACGTGACAACGAACCCCATCAGCGCGTACTTCAGTTGAGTTGCCATCTCGAAGATCGCGGTCTTGTCTGGCCCGAACTCGGGCTTATAGTCGAGGGCGAAGATCAGCGGGACGAGTACAAGCGTGACGTTGGAAAATGCCAGCCAAAAGCTGGCGCGCTCTGTCGTGCCGCAGAGCTCAATGAGCAGAATTCTCAGATGCTTCTTGATGTAAGCTACGATTCCCAGAAACAAGAACGCTGCAGGCGCAACATCCAACAAGAATGCTACGGCCGGACTCATTTTCGCGCGCCCTTTCCCAGAACTACGCTCGCTTCGAGACCTCGGATGTCGGACATGTTTCCGCCGCGCAACTCCGGCTCGCGGCCACCCAGCGGTATCCTTTCTGCAGAATTTCCGTCATCCCGGGAATCTTTGAAATCCATACCAACGGCCGGCCCCACCAAATCTCACGCGCCAGTGCCACCGCCGCATCGGCCCCTCCAAATCGGCTTCCATCGCTCAGAAGAAATTGCATCTCTCGCATCAATTCCTCGCGGGACAACCCCAGCAGAGCTCCCACGCGTGGATCCTGCAGAGGCGCGAGCGCCATCCCGCGCTTCTCCAGAATCGGCGCCAGCCATCGCGCGATCCGCGTGCAGAACTTGCACTCTGCATCAAAAAACAGCCACCCTCGCGCGTGCCGCCCCTTCCCGTCGGTGTACTCACTCACTAGCGAAATCATCGCCGTCCTCTTCTTCCCTCTTCTCTGCGCTCTCTGTGAACTCCGTCTTCTCTGTCTTGAATCCTTTTTCTTTTTCCGGAACTCTCAAGTCTCAACCATTCGCCGCCTTTTTCCCCAGGAGCGTAATCACTTTCCCCCGCAGCTTCACCACGCCTTTCAAAGCGCCCGTCGGCATGTGGATAATCTCGTCGAACAGTCCCGTCATCGCGGCCAAAAACTCCAGCATGCTTTCCAGGCGTTCGCGCGTGTACGCATCGCCCTGCGGATTGGACTTGATCTCGCGCACACATTCCGCCAGCACGTTCAATGTCGGATCGATCTCCCGTCGTTTGCGCTCTTCGGAAACAATCCGGAAAATCTCCCACACGTCCTTGATGGACTCGAAGTGGTCTCGCCGATCTCCCAGCACGTGAACCACGCGCACAATCCGCCACCCCTGCAACTCGCGCAGGCTGGTGCTGACATTCGAGCGCGCTACCGCCAGTGTTTCGGAAATCTCATCCGCCGGCAGCGGGTGCGGCGACAGGAACAGCAGCGCGTGCACCTGCGCCACCGTGCGGTTGATGCCCCACCGCGTACCCATCTCTCCCCAATGCAAAATGAACTTCTGGGCCACCGGGGTTAGCGTGTTTTTTGTCGTTTCGCTCATTTTTTCCTATCCGTCCCTAGCATCTTTCCCGTCGCTTTTGTTGTATCTGTTATTTCTGTTATTACAGAATATACAGCAATTTCCGCTATCTGTCAAGCCCTCATTATCCTGTCCCTTTTCTGGCCCTTTTCTGGCCTTCCGCGGCCGTCCAACCGCTGCTACCTTCCTAGCCATAGTCGGAAAAAGACCTGGGAGAGGCATTTGCCGCAAATGAGTCAGAAAGCAGGAAGTCGCGCCCCCTGGTTTGCCGCCCTTCTTGGCGGCCTTTCCTGCTGCGTGGTGTCCGGCTTTGCCTTCGAGGATCCTGCTGACGATGCCTCTCCCTCCGCCGCTGTATGTCCCATCGTTTATCAACTGGACCAATCCGCATCCTCGCGCGGCTATCGCTACAGCTTCTTTGGCAACGGATTTTTCATAAACGATCAGGGCTACCTCCTCACGGCCGCACACGTCCTTGATACGTTCCGTGGCGGCGATCAGCCCTACGTCCTCGTCGGCCGCCCCAATAGCCCGCCTCGGCTCTTGAAAGCGACTGTGATCGCAACGGACTCGGAGCACGACATCGCCATTCTCCTCGCCACACCAAATCCTTTCACCTCGAAGAACAAAGTCACTTTCCTACCACTCTCCACCGAATCCGTTTCCGCTGGTCAAGCTGTCGTGGCCCTATCTCTCCACCCACTCAGGCAGCAGAGCGCGCACACCTTCGAAATCCCCCGCGAAGACCGTTCCTCGGGCGAAGTCCTCTCCTACGAATCAACGCAACTTGATAAGTCGGCGCCCGCCACCGAAGTCCTTCTCCTCAGCCACCCGGTGAACCTGGGGCAAAGCGGGTCCCCAGTCCTTGCTGTGGACTCTCACGTAGTAGTCGGTCTGATAGTGGGCCGCTGGCTTCGCTCCAGCGCTGTGTCCATCGCCAAGGCCTCGCCACAGCCCACCACAGCCCCCGGCGCCGCAATCCCCATTCGTTACGCCATTGCCCCTTCTGCAAAGCCACTCGATTCTTTGGCACGGGCCTAAGCCTTTGCCGACTTCCTCGCCTGCCCGCTAACGCGAAATTCGGGGCAGCAGCTGCCAGGTTCGAAGGTGTCATAATATTTTCATGTAAAATCCCCCTAAGGAGGCCGTTCCATGACACCGAGTGAGTTTCGCCGGCTGGCCTTGAGCTTCCCTGAAACGGAAGAGCGGGCGCACATGCATCACCCCGATTTTCGCGTCACTGGCAAGATCTTTGCCACCCTCGGCTACCCCGACGTTGGCTGGGCCATGGTCAAGCTCACGCCCTTGGAACAGGAGATGTTCGTCAATGCCCAGCCCAAGGTTTTCAACCCCTGTAGCGGTGCATGGGGACGTCGCGGCTGCACGAACGTGCGCCTGAAAGGAGTCAGAAAACCTACGCTGCGCCGCGCCCTGGAAGCCGCCTGGCGCCTCGCCGCTCCCAAAAACGTTGTCCAGGGCTTTGACCAGGACAGCTAGTCCTTGTCCTCCCTCCTCCCTCAATATGCGGGGCCAGGCTGCATTTCCTTTTCAAGCGCGCGGAAACAGAGTGGCCTACCCAAACGTCAAATCACTGCAAGGAGCCGGTCCGTCTAGAAGGGGGGGGACAGCGCATGAGGAATCTTGTCCGCAATCTCCGCTTTGGCTTCAGGCTGCTCGGTAAGAACTTAGCGTTCACCTCCGTCGCACTTCTAGCCCTCACATTGGGAATCGGCGCGAATACCGCCATTTTCAGCGTTATCTATGGGGCTCTGCTTTCTCCTTTGCCCTATCCAAACCCGGACCAGCTCGTTATGGTGTGGTTAAGGGTCAACGGGCACAACAGTCCCGTTTCCGCTGGCGACTATCTGGATTGGAAACGCCAGAATTCTGTATTCCAAGATATGGTCGCCTGGAGCGGAGGCACCTTCAGTCTTTCCGCTTCCGGTCACCTCGAGGCAATGCAGGCCAGGATACCCTCGCCTGGCTTCTTCAACATGCAGGGAATACCTCTGCGGCTGGGGAGAGATTTCCTGCCTGAGGAAAGCGAGCCGGGTAGAAATCACGTGGTCATCATGACTCATCGGCTGTGGCAGGAACGTTTCGGCAGCGATCTCCGCATCATTGGCCACCAGGTGCGGCTGAATGCGGAACCCTACACCGTCGTTGGGGTGTTGGCGGCCGGGATGCCTGACCGTTTTGAGGCCCACCTGTTCGTCCCGTTGACCATCACGCCCGACCGGATCAACCATGACCGTCACTGGCTATTGGTAATGGGTCGGCTGAAACCCGGGGTTACGCTCCAACAAGCCAACGCCGATATGGATGGCGTCACCCGGCGCATCGCTGAAGTGTATCCAGTTTCAAACAAAGGCTGGGGGGCCAGCGTCGAACCCCTCAAGAACAACTTCACCAGCCGTGACACGATTAAGAATCTCTGGCTGCTGATGGGTGCGGTAGGCTTTGTCTTGTTGATCGCTTGCGTGAACGTGGCCAACTTGCTGCTGACGCGTGGCACCATTCGTCAGAAGGAAGTGGCTGTTCGCGCTGCTCTCGGCGCAACGCGCAGCCAACTTTTCTCGCAATTTCTGGCAGAAAGCTTGGTCCTGGCGTTCATCGGCGGCGCTATGGGGATCGCCCTCGCGTGGGCGATGTTAAAGGTGATACTAGTTCTCCTGCCGCCGTTCTCTATACCTACGGAGGCGGACATCCGCGTGAACCTGCCGGTCTTGCTTTTCAGTTTGGCAGCTACGGTCCTAGCGGGCGTCCTGAGTGGCTGTGCTCCGGGCTGGCAGACTTCCCGCTGGAACTTGAACGATGCCTTGAAGGAAGGAGGACGTTCCGCTTCCGGCACCGGCCGGCATGGACTGCGGCGCACTCTCGTTGTGATTGAGTTTGCCCTGGCCCTGACCCTCCTCGCGGGCGCGGGACTGGTGGTCCACAGCTTCTGGAAATTGACACACGTGGACCTCGGCTTTCGACAGGATCATCTCCTCACGTTCTCGCTGCCCATACGCGTTGAACGCTTTACGCAGCCTGAGCGGATAACGGCGCTCTATCGCCAGCTACTCGAGAAGATCGAGGCCCTGCCGGGGATCACTTCCGCCGCAGCTTCTACCGGGGCACCCATTGTCGGCACGAACTGGGGCATGCCTTTTAGCATTGCAGGGCAGCCGCCCGTAGATCCTTCCTCGCGTCCTGGAGCGGGGTTCACAATGGTCACTCCAGAATATTTCCGCACCTTCAGGATACCGATTGACAAAGGGCGCAGCTTCACGGAGCAGGATGTAGCAGGTGGTCTCCCCGTCGCCATCGTCAATGAAACTTTTGTGAAGAAATATCTCTCCAACGTCGATCCGCTCACGCAAATTGTTGTTGTTCAGCAGTTGCGATTGGGCACGCTAGGGCCTCCGATCGCGTGGCATATCGTTGGCGTCTACCATGACGTCCACAACGGCGGCGTTCGCAGGGAAGGCTTTCCGGAAATCAACGTTCCCATGTGGCAAAGTCCGATGCCATTGGTCCGCATTACTGTGAGGACGGGCGGCGATCCCGCGAGAATGGCCAACAGTATTGCCGCGGCGGTCCGATCCGTGGATTCCGACTTGCCCTTAGACCAGGTGAGGACGATGGATCAGGTCGTGGATGAGTCTTTGTCCGGAGAGCGCTTTTCCACCGTACTTTTCGCAAGCTTTGCCGGCGTCGCGCTGGCATTGGCGGCGATCGGCATCTACGGCGTGATGTCTTTTGCTGTTGCGCAGCGCACTCACGAAATCGGATTGCGCATCGCTCTCGGGGCTGGTCCGCAGCAGGTGCTTCGTCTTGTGCTTGGCGAAGGAATGCTGCTCGCGCTGATTGGTTTGGTGGTGGGCCTAGGCGGCACGTACTTTGTCGGCCGCGTGATGAAAACCGTCTTGTATCAAGTCAATGCCATCGATCCTGCAGCCATCAGTGCCGTCACGGGTGTACTTCTGCTCTCCGCGCTGCTGGCTTGCTACATCCCCGCGCGCCGTGCCACGCAAGTGGACCCCCTGGTGGCCCTGCGCGACGAATAAACTTGGCGAACCACGAGTCGAGCGTGTCGGGAGTGGGTCAGTTACCGCGTTAATTACAACCTGGAAATTCTTTATAAACAGTTCGCGTACATTCCAACTACTGTCGGCTTCTCTGTCACGGAACCCGCTGAGTTGAGCTTCACCCGTACGCCGATTAATGCCGAATCTGTGCCGCAGCCAAGTGATCCACACCCGACGGTATATAGTGTTCCCATCGCCTCAGACTCTACGATTTGAAGCGGAATACCGTGCTCTGCAAAGAATCGAGAAACATCACCCCTTTTCGTGCCGATTGAGAGTTTTTCATTGGCCTCGTGCTTAATGGATTCAACCTGCAGTGCGAACGCCACGCTGCGTTTATTACAGGCGACTTGATCCCGGTATAGCTTTAGTGCAAACCAACTCACGACCGCGACGGCAACAATTGAGAAAGTTATCGCGGTCCTCCGTTTCAATGTTTTCACGACGCCAGGATCGAGATGATTCAGCAGCCGGTGCGCCGCGATTCCGAGGGCCAGGAGCAGTAACCAAACGCACGCTGAATAAAGAACGGCAGGAATCCACAGAAGGGCGACATATGCTATGAATTCTCCGAGCCATCGGTTTTGAACATTCAGATGATTCGTAATGTCAGCAACGTTTACAAGCCAAACCCAAGGCCCAGAGAATACAAACCCGTACCTGGCGATATGGCCGAGATGCAAGTGGAGGTGCTCAACGCCGATCATCAGGACGTTCAATAGCGCGGCAATCGCAAAAGGGGCTGCGATCAAGAATCGGTTTGTCCAACTACTGTTTGCAGTCAACACCGGAAGCCACCGCCTTCTGGAGACTAGCAAATGCCCCACTCAGGATTGAGTGCGAAGAATTTCCGTGTTCCGCGCTGTTAAACTCCCGATACGTCGAGTTGCTGGAGATTGACCCTACTGCCAGATCGTATCCCGGCTTGACACCAAACTCGCACCGACCTATGGTTTTGCGCAAGAAAGTGGAAGTCCCACGCTCCCGCCTGCTCACAAGGATTTCCGCTTTGGAGGTATCCCATGCCACTAAGCCTGATGACCCTATCCGTGGTGGATTCGCCGGTAACCCTAAAGGAAGGTCTGAAAATTCTGGAACGCGATGATTATCGCTGTCAGTACTGCGGATTGGACGGCCGCGCCAGTTTTGAGAACGCTCTCGCCATGCGTGTGGATTTCGTTGTTCCGCGGGCCCGGAAAGGAAAGAAAGAGCCTAGCAATCTGGTGGCCTGCTGCACTCCCTGTAACACCATCAAAGGCACACGTGTTTACGCCAATTTCGAAGACGCCAAGGCTTTCGTGTTGAAGAAACGCGAAGAGTTGCGGAAGAATTGGGAATCCAAGACGGCGAGGCCCCTGGCCAAATCTGCAAGGGCATAGAACAGGGCAGGTCCATTCACCGCAGGAAATTTTTCCAAGCGCGCGGAGATACTTCTCTTTACTCGGCGGCCGCTTGCTGCGGCCTTGCACTTTTTCGTGCGGAAGACTGGCTACGAGGCCTTCGCCTTACTTCCCCGCCATTCCTTCGCCGAGAGAAACCGCATGCAGGGGCAAAAGCCCTTATGGTCGCCAGGAGCCTGGCAGGAATACTTTAGCGCGGCGTGGCTGGCGGCGCGATGTCCGCACGTACACATCTCGCGAGCTTGCTCAGGCGTAGCCCGCACCCCGCGGCCGCGCACCGCCACCACTGATTTTGCATTTTCTGATTTCATGCTGTTCAAAGTCCCCCACTCATTGTACACCCCGTAGCGTTCATTCGGTACCGGGGCTCTTCCCATAGTCTCGCATCCGAACTGGCAGATAGCCAAGTAGCCCAGCCAGAGGGGCCACCTCTTTAGTTTGCTCCTCTATTGCAGTAACTACGACCAAATCGAGGTCATCTGACTTCCTGCATCGTCGATACCAACTCTGGAATTTCAATTCGAATGACCGTTCCCTCACCGGGCCGGCTCTCGATGTCCAAGTGAAAATCGGCACCGTACAGCACGCGCAGGCGCTCGCGCACGTTGCTCAGCCCGATGCCTTCCACGTACACGTGCGGCATCTTCTCTTCCGAGATGCCCACGCCGTTATCTTCAATCTCGATGCGGAGCCGCCCCTCGGTGTTGGTCGTTCGCAGCTCGATTTTTCCGCCGCCCAGCTTTGGCGCCAGCCCGTGTTTCAGGCAATTCTCCACCATCGGCTGGAGCAGCATGCTCGGGACGAAGGCTTCCAGGGCAGCTTCGTCGATGTGCTTCACGATGTCCAGATTGTCTTTTCCGAATCGCGCCACCTCGATGTCCAGGTAATCATCGATAAATTGCAATTCCTCGCGCAGCGGCACAAACGTTTCGTGCTTGCGCAACAGCCGCCGGAGAATGTTGCTCAGCTTCAGGACTACGCCGCGCGCCGAATCCGGATCGAAGCGGATCAGCGCGGAAACGGTGTTCAGCGTGTTGAACAAGAAGTGCGGATTAATCTGGCTGGAGAGCGCATCCATGCGCGCCTTCAACAGCAACTGCTGGTGCTGCTCCAAGTTCATCTCGACGCGCGTGTTGTTCCAGATCTTCAGCGGCGAGGCCACCGACATCAATGTGGCAATCACCACCAGCACGAGCCACCAGTCCCAGTGTGAGTCCACGGCGAAGAGCCACTTCGGTTTGGTCGCCAGTGCCAGCGCTACACGGCCTAGTTCCAGGCCCACACACGCGCCCAGTGGCGCCATTTCCCACGACAATTCCGCTTTGCGCAACAGGCGCATCGTCGCTTTCGGGATGTTCAGGAACGTGAATGGGCCGAAATTCCAGAGGTCTTCCTTGTTGGGGATGGCCTGGCGGATTAGTCCGCCGAGCAGACCCGCGGTCGACGCCGCGGGCATGGCCAGCCATTCATGCGAAATCAGCGCCGGAATCGTAATGATCGCGCCGCCAATCGGGCCCACTACGCGCCCGCCTAGCAGCCCCATCAGGAAAGCGCCTTCGAGAGACAAATCCGCAAAGGCGTAGGAAGGCCCGCCCACGAGCCGCAGCGTCACGCCGACGATCAACGCGGGCGTCATGAACAGCATCAGTTTCAGTTTTTGATCGGGATCGCGTTCCTCCGTGAAAAGCACGCGCCGAAAGGCGTTCCACCGGGCCAGTAGCGCGGCAATAGAAGATGCCACGCCCACTTTCAGCAGCAGGGTAAACAGCAGGTCGCGAATCGGTGTAACCGTTTCCATTTTCGTTGCGAGTCCCAGCTAACGCTAGCCAATCCACCGCTGGATGTAAAGACGGCAGAATCCGCATGAGGCCATATAAGAAACGTCGAAAAGGAATCAGCGTTGGTAACGAGAGCCGAAAGCGGTGAGAAACAGAGTCCCTGCTATACTTCTCGTTTCGCCATGGGCGCAAAATCACGACAAGGGACGAAGCGGAAGAAGAAAGCGACCGGCCTGCGGATGGTCGCGCACGCTGCATTGCCCACGCGCTACGGGCGTTTCACCATTTATGGCTTCCAGGGACGCGGGCCGCAGGAGGAAGCGGTCGCGATGGTTCGCGGCCGCCCGAACGGAAAATCCGTGCCTCTGGTGCGCGTTCACTCGCAGTGCCTGACCGGTGACGTTCTCACTTCGCTGCGCTGCGATTGCCGCGCGCAACTTGAATTGTCCCTGAAGAAAATCGGGCAGGCATCCTCTGGAATTCTGCTCTACCTGCCTCAGGAAGGCCGCGGCATCGGTTTGATGAACAAGTTGCGGGCCTACGAATTGCAAGACGGCGGCATGGACACTGTGGAAGCCAATGAAACCCTGGGATTCGCGGCCGACGCGCGCGATTACGATTTTTCCGCGCAAATACTGAAAAAACTTGGTGCAACGAAAATTCGCCTGCTTTCCAACAATCCGGAAAAAGTGCGACAACTCGAAAGATCGGGGATTCGCGTCGTCGAACACGTGCCGTGCCAGCCGCGCGTTTCAAAAATTTCCCGCGCCTACCTGAAAACGAAAAAACGCAAGATGGGGCACCTGCTGGAAGGAATTTAACCTTGGAAGAAAGACTTCTAGCCGCCGCCGACAAATTGCACGATCTCGTAGCGGTCGCCGGGTGCAACCTGCGTTTCGGTCCACTTCGGGCGAGGCAAGATTTCCAGATTCCGCTCGATGGCTACGCGCCCCGAATCGAGCCCCAGCTCTTGGAGCAAGTCTATGATCGTGGCTCCGGGCTTTGCCCCGCGATTTTCTCCATTCACGACAATTGAAATTGTGGTTTCCATTTGCTAACTCGCCGAAGGCACGCGTGGCCTGCCGCGCAATTGAAACCGCAAATGTCCCCGCGCATTTCCTTTCGATGCTTCGATGACCAGAGCCGGCTCCGCGCCCGCCAGACGCGGCATATCGAATTCGAATTGGGCCTGTCCGGAACCGCCAGTCTTGGCGGAAAACTGAGTCGCCTCGGCCGCGCCATCCACGCGGGCAACCACGGTTGCGCCGCTCACCGCCTGGTGCGCTTCATTTCGAACGGCAATTTGCAGCAGGGCGCGCTTCCCGGTGAGCCAGGTCTTGGCGTTGATCAATTCCAGCGAGAGCTCTCCGGTTGCGGGCACGGTTGCCGGCTTTGCCGATGAGGCAGCGGCATTTTCCTCCCGCGGCAGCGCGAGATGCAGCGCACCCGATCGAAGCTCCTCGACGACGGCACGGTGCTGCTCGTCGAGACGCTGCTTCAGGGCTTGTTCGCGTTCGGGATTCAGCGGAAGCAAATCAAAATAATTATTCGTTCTGCGGTGCAAGACGCGTCCGTGGAAGTAAACGGTGGTATCAATCAGCGCGTTGGTGGTGCCGCGATCTTCCGTTTGCACGTGATAGCTCGTGCCACCCGCTTGCACATTCGAATTGTGACCAAAAAGCATTTCCCCGTTCGCCCTGACCTGCAAAAAGGCTGAAAGCGCTTCGCAGGAATCTTTCCACTGCATTTGACCGAGTGGCGCTCGAATCGCTATTATAACTCTTCGCCTATGAGTGGTTCCGGATTACATACCTATGCTCCGCTTCTCTTACACCTGCTCATTGCCACGGTGCTCGCCGGTGCGTTGACAACCGTTTCTGTTTTAGTGGGCTGGAAACGTCCGACGCGGGCAAAGCTGCAGCCATACGAGTGCGGCATGGAACCCACGGGCAACGCGCGCGAGCCTTTTTCGGTCAAATTTTACCTCGTAGCGATGGTTTTCATTTTGTTCGACGTGGAAGCCATCTTCCTGTACCCCTGGGCGTACATTTTTCGCAGTCTGCGGTGGTACGGCTTCGGGGAGATGATGCTCTACATTGCCATCCTGTTGGTCGGTTATTTATATCTCTGGAAAAAGGGCGCGCTGGACTGGCATAAATAGACGGCGCAAGTGGGATTCTAAATCGTGACGGAGCCTGCCAGTAAAAACGCTAATGCTGTCGCTGAGTGTCTGCGTTCGTGGAACCCGAAAGCGGTCGCGGAAGTCAGTGAATACCGGGGAGAGACCACGATCGTCGTGCCGCGCGAACTCCTGCGTGCTACGGCGGAACATTGCCGCCAAGACGGCAAGCTGCAGTACAACTTCCTGACTGACGCTACCTGCGTAGACCGCTTCCCCGCGGAGCCGCGATTCGAGTTGAACTTTCACCTGGTTTCCATCCCCCGGCGGGAAAAAGTGCGGCTGCGCGTGTGGCTTGGCGGGAATGATCCGGTTGTCGATTCGCTGGTTCCCGTATGGCCGGGCGCTAATTGGCTGGAGCGGGAAATTTTTGATCTGTTTGGCATTCGTTTTTCGGGCCATCCGGATTTGCGGCGCATCTTACTTCCAGAAGACTGGGAAGGCTACCCTCTGCGCCGGGATTATCCCGTGGAAGGTTATCGAGACGTGCCGAACACCGGCGAATTATTCCGGAAAAGCAGCACACCATGACAACCGTTGATACCGCAATCGGAACAGCAAAGACGATGGTCCTCAACATGGGACCGCAGCACCCGTCAACGCACGGCGTGCTGCGCATTTTGTTGGAGCTCGACGGCGAGACAGTGGTGAAGGCGATTCCTGATCTCGGCTACCTGCACACGGGAATCGAGAAGTCCTGTGAGGACAAGACGTATTCGCAAGCCATCACGCTCACCGATCGGATGGATTACCTGAATCCGCTGGGGAACAACCTGGTGTACTGCCTGGCGGTGGAAAAACTGCTTGGGCTGGAAGTGCCGAAGCGCGCGCAATACATCCGCGTGATGATGGTGGAGCTGCAGAGGATTTCTTCGCACCTGGTGTGGCTGGGCACGCATGCGATCGACCTGGGGGCGATGTCCGTTTTTCTTTACTGTTTCCGCGAGCGCGAAGAGATTTTGAAGATTTTCGAACTGTTTACCGGCCAGCGAATGATGACCAGCTACATTCGAATCGGGGGGCTGGCATTGGATCTGCCGGCGGGCTGGCGGCAAGCGGTCGAGCGCTTCCTGAAAATGATGCCGAGCCGCGTGGACGAATACGAAACCCTGTTGACGGAAAACCGCATCTGGATAGGGCGCACGAAGGGCGTGGGATATATCTCGCCAGACGATGCGATTGCTTTGAGCATGAGCGGGCCGACGCTGCGCGCCGCGGGCGTTGCTTACGATAACCGAAAAGTGTTTCCGTATTCGAGCTACGAGGAATTCAATTTCAACGTGCCGACGCGAACGGATTCGGATTGCTACGCGCGGTACCTGGTACGCGTGGCGGAGATGCGCGAAAGCCTGAAGATCATCCGCCAGGCATTCGACAAGATCAAAGACGAAGGGCCGATTAGGGCGGAGGCGCCGGGAATCATCCCGCCACAACGCGAAAAGATGAAGACGGAGATGGAAGCGCTTATCTACCATTTCAAGATTTTTACGGAAGGATTTTCACCCGCTCCGGGCGAAGCATTCGTCACCGTGGAGTCTCCGCGCGGAGAGCTGGGATGCTTCGTGGCCAGCGATGGTTCGCCAAAGCCGCTCCGCGTGCACTTCCGTTCGCCTTCCTACATTAATTTGCAGGCGCTGCCAAAGCTGATTGAAGGGCAGTTGATTTCGGATGTGATTGCCTGCATCGGGACCATCGATATCGTTCTTGGAGAAGTCGACAGGTAATCATGGAACGCTCCCCAGCACTTTCGGCCAAGTTTGAAAAGCTGCAGAACAGCTATCCGGTGAAGCGCAGCGCGCTGATCCCCATGCTGATGTACGCACAGGATGAGTACGGCTGCGTCAGCGATGAGATGATCGCGGAAATCGGGCGGCGGCTGGACCTGAACAACGTGCAGATCGAAGAGACGCTGGCGTATTACTCGATGCTGCACCGCAAACCGTGGGGCAAACATCACGTGCAGATTTGCACCAACGTGGCGTGCATGCTGAGGGGCGGGAACGAGCTTTTGGAGCGCGCGAAAAAACGCCTGGAGATCGCAAACAAAGAAACGACAGCCGATGGAGTCTTTTCGCTGGAAGAAGTGGAATGCATCGGGGCTTGCACAGGCGCTCCAGCGATGCAGGTCAACTACGATTTCTACGAGAACCTTACGCCGCTCAAGTTTGACCACATCATTGAAGATCTCGACGCCGGGAAACATCCCGCGCCCGAGCCGGTGATTTCCGGCGCGCTGCACGAACGGCACGAGTTGGAAACGCCGCTCATCAGCCGGCGATGGGGGATGAAGGACTCTCACAAGATCGACGTCTACCTGATGCAAGGCGGCTACAAAGCGCTGGAGAAAGCGCTCAAAGAGATGACGCCGGAGTCGATCATCGAGGAAGTGAAGAAATCGAACCTGCGCGGGCGCGGCGGCGCGGGATTCCCGACGGGAATGAAGTGGTCGTTCGTGCCCAAGGACACGCCGAAGGCGAAGTACGTGATTTGCAACGCCGATGAATCCGAGCCGGGAACGTGCAAGGACCGGCCGCTGATGGAGATGGACCCGCACCAGTTGATCGAAGGGATGGTGATTGCCGGACGCGCCATCGGTTCGCACCAGGGGTTCATTTATATTCGCGGTGAATACCGCTACGTGCTGGACATCGTGGACGGCGCTCTGGCCGAAGCCTACGCGCGCGGGTACCTGGGGAAAAACATTCTTGGCACGGGATTTGACTTCGATTTGCTGGCGCACACCGGAGCAGGTGCGTACGAGTGCGGCGAGGAATCCGCGCTGATGGAATCACTCGAAGGCAAGCGCGGCTATCCGCGGATCAAGCCGCCCTTCCCTGCCGTGGTGGGATTGTATGGATGCCCGACGATCATCAACAACGTGGAAACACTGAGCGCGGTGCCGTCGATTATCCGCGAAGGCGGCGATGCGTATGCCAGCCGTGGCACGCCGAAAAACGGCGGCACTCGCATGGTGTGCATAGCGGGACATGTGAGCAAACCTGGAATTTACGAAGTCCGGCTGGGGATGAACATGAAGAAGTTCATCTACGATGTAGCCGGAGGAGTCCCAGATGGGAAGAAGCTGAAAGCCGTGATTCCCGGTGGAAGCTCTTGCCCGCTGCTGACTGCCGACGAGATCGATATCCCGATGGACTATGACTCCGTGGCGAAAGCGGGTTCGATGCTGGGCTCCGGCGGCATGGTGATCATGGACGAGGACACCTGCATGGTGGACATGGCGCGGCGAATCATGCACTTCTACGCGCATGAATCGTGCGGCTGGTGCATCCCGTGCCGCGAAGGTACAACCTGGCTGCGGAAGACGCTGGAGCGTTTTCACGCCGGCATGGGGCGTGCGGAAGATATCGACATGATCGCGGACCTGGCGAAAAACATGCTAGGCCGCACGTTCTGCCCGCTCGGAGACGCGGCGGCGATGCCCACCATCAGCATCATGAAGAAGTGGCGCAACGAATTCGAAGATCACTTGAGGGGGCGCTGCCCGTACAAATCCGCGGGCGTGCTGGTTGGCTCGCGATAGGAATCCATGGCCGAACAGAAACTGATCAAGCTGAAAATTAACGAACGCGAAGTGCAGGTGCCGCAGGGAACGCTGGTGATTGAAGCGACGCGGCGCATGGGGACGGAAGTGCCGTCGTTCTGCTACTACCCCGGCTTGTCGCTGCAAGCGGCGTGCCGCATGTGCCTGGTGGAAGTGGAGAAAGCACCGAAGCTGCAGACCGCATGCACGCTAATGGCGACGGAAGGGATGATCGTTCGAACGGACACCGAGCAAGTGCGCCAGGCTCGCAAGTACATGCTGGAATTTTTGCTGACGAATCACCCGCTGGATTGCCCGGTGTGCGACAAGGGCGGTGAGTGCGAATTGCAGGACATGGTGTTCCGCTACGGCGCGGACTCTAGCCGATTTGTTGAGGAGAAAATTCACCGGCCGGAAGAAAAATGGTCGGAGCTGGTTTATTACGACGCGCCGCGCTGCATTTTGTGCTTCCGCTGCGTGCGGGTATGCGATGAAGGCATGGACGTGAAAGCCCTCGGCGTGGGCATGCGCGGCGCGAACAGCGTGATCATCCCGAACCGCCAGGATCATCTGGAGTGCGAGGAGTGCGGGATGTGCATTGATATCTGCCCGGTAGGAGCGCTGACCAGCGGTACGTACCGGTATAAAACGCGCCCGTGGGAAATGGCGTACGTTCCGACGGTGTGCACGCACTGTTCGAATGGCTGCAAGACCACGCTGAGCGTGCGCAACCACGAGATTCTGCGCTCGAACAACCGCGACTTGAGCGGGATCAATGGAGATTTTCTGTGCGTGAAGGGGCGGTTTGGATTTGATTTTACGAAGCACGCCGAGCGCGTCCGGCAACCGATGGCCCGCAAGGGAGCCAAGCTTTATCCCGTATCGTGGGAAGAAGCGGTACAGGCCGCGGCGACGATGCTGAAGGCAGCCCACGACTCCAGCGGCAAAGACGCGATCGGTTTCATCGGCTCGAACCGCACTTCGAATGAAGAAAACTATTTGTTGCAGAAGCTGGCGCGCACCACGTTTGGAACAAACAACGTCGATCACCATCGCACAGCCGATTACACGGGATTGATCACCGCGCTGGGTGAGCATGCCGCCGATTCCCTGCTCACCATGGAGCAATTGTACAAATCGAAGGCCGTCTTGCTGGTCGGAAATGATCCCACGAATCAGAACCCGCTCGTTGGATGGCAGATCCGCAGCGGAATCCGCCATTTTGGAACGAAGCTCTTCGTCATCAATGCGAACGAGATCAAGCTGAAGCGCAAGGCCACCCAGTTTGTGAGAGTGCCGGCCGGGCAGGAAGCCGCCGTGCTGCGCTGGCTAGCGCATGAGGAAGGACAGCTTGCGCCGGAACTTGTCGAACAGCTCGTGCAGTTGAAGGCTGGGCTTGAAGCCGAGAGCAATGTTGCGGTGGTATTTGGCGCGGAAATTTCTGGCTCGGCGATTGCGACGCTGGTGGCATTCGGTTCGAAACTCCTGGGCAAGACTCGCTACATGGCGCTGGGCGATTACGCGAATTCGCGCGGCGCAGCCGACATGGGCGTGTTGCCGGACCGCCTCCCGGGATACGCCTACGTAGGCAGTCCGCACGCGCACACGTCCTTTGAAGAATTGTGGAGCTGCGGGCCGATTCCACCGAAGCCGGGGCTGACGACACCGCAGATGGTGGAAGCAGCACAAGCGGGAAAATTGAAGGCATTGTACGTGATGGGCGCGAATCCGCTGGCGCATTTCGGCACGCCGGGTTTTGGACGCGGCAAACTGGACGTGCTGATCGTGCAGGAAATGTTTCTGACCGAGACGGCCAGCGTGGCGGACATCGTTTTTCCCGCGACCTCGGCGTACGAGAAGGACGGGACCGTCACCAACACTTCGGGCGAAATTCAGATGCTGCGAAAAAGCGCGGAAGTGATGGGGCCGCGGAACGATTTCGATCTGCTGAGGATCTTGTCGCATCAACTGGAAAAACTGGGACTTGGGAAAGCGTTTCATTACAAGAATCCTGCGGCTGTGTTTGAAGAAATTCGCAAAGCCGTGAGCGGCTATAACGTACAACCGGCGGGGCTGCTGACCGGAGGCGCGGAGCCGACGCGCGTGGAATTTGCGAGGAACGGGCGCACGCCGTATGACGTGCCGGTGGGATTGATTCGATCCGCGAAGGACACTTTGTTTACGAGCGGGACGCTGGGGCGCTTCTGCACCATGATGGAATCCCTGCCGGAGGCCAAGGCCCAGCCGTGACTTCTTTTTTGTCCACAAATGCGGACCTCGTCATCACGGTCGTGAAGATCGCGCTGCTGCTTTTCATCGTGCTGACGGTGAACGCGTATCTGACGTGGTTCGAACGGAAAGTCGTGGCGCACATGCAGTCGCGCTGGGGGCCGCATCGCGTGGGGCCGCACGGATTGCTGCAGCCGCTTGCGGACGGCCTGAAATTCCTTTTTAAGGAAGATCCGACGCCAGCGGGCGCGGATAAATTCGTCTACTACCTGGCGCCGCTGCTGGCTTTGGCGCTGGCGCTGACGTCAATTGCGCTCATCCCGTTTGGTCCGCAGCCGATTCGATTGTTCGGGCACGACATTTTTTTAGGGATTGTGTCGCCGGATGCGAACATCGGAATTCTGGCGCTGTTCGCGATCACGGCGATGGGCGTTTATGGCGTGGCGCTGGCGGGGTGGTCTTCGAACAGCAAGTATCCGCTGCTCGGCGGTCTGCGCAGCTCCGCGCAGATGATCAGTTACGAACTGGCGCTGACCATGTCCGTGGTCGGCGTGCTGCTGATGGCAGGCAGCTTCAACTTGAAACAGATTATTGAAGCGCAGGCGCACCATCCGGAGCGGGGAATTTTTGGCTGGAACGTGTGGCCGCAGATTTTGGGATTTTTTTGTTTTTTCGTGGCGGCCGTCGCGGAAACGAATCGCGTGCCGTTCGATCTGCCGGAAGCGGAGTCGGAGCTGGTCGCGGGCTTTCATACGGAGTACGCCAGCTTCAAGTTCGCCATGTTCTTCATCGCGGAATATACCAGCATGATCACAGTTTCGTGCCTCTGCTCGATCCTGTTTTTCGGCGGCTGGCTGTCTCCTTTCCCTGCTTCATGGACCTTCACGCATTATTTGCCGCCGGCGATCCTGATTCCGTTCGGATTGTGGGTGATTTGGGATGGTTTCCGTTACGAAACGATCTTCGGCCGGATTATTTTGCCTGGAGTTGGGATCGCAATCGCAGGCCTGGGTGCGGTGTTTGTTTTGTTCCCGAACGTGAATGAGTTCATTCAGGCCCCGTTCTGGCTGCTGTCCAAGATTTTCGTCTTTCTCTTTGTATATGTGTGGATGCGGGGCACACTGCCGCGTTTCCGCTATGACCAGCTAATGGCGTTCGGGTGGAAGTTGCTGCTGCCGCTGTCGATCGTGAACGTGATTGCCACCAGCTTTGTAATCCTGGCGAAAATGACGTGGGGTGCGAAATGACGGCGCCACTCGCTGTTTTCTTCGTGCTTGCAGCGCTGGCGGTGATTGGCGCGGTCAGCCTGATTTTGCAAAAGCATCCGATTCATAGCGCGCTGTCGCTGATCGTGGTCATGGTTGCGCTCGCGGGACTTTATCTCCTGCTGGGCGCGGAATTCGTGGCTGCCGTCCAGATTATCGTTTATGGCGGCGCGATCATGGTGCTTTTCGTATTCGTGATCATGCTTTTGAACGCGGGCGTGGAAGAGCGCACCAGTCTTTCCAAGATGGCGGGAGCGCCGGGCTTGCTGCTAGTGGTGGCGCTGGCGGGTTTCGTGGCGGCGACGATCGCGAAGTCAACGGAGAGCGTGCATGCCGCGCCACAAACGGGAGAAATTGCTTCGACCTTCGGAATTTCCAACATGCTCTTCAAGAACTTCGTCTATCCGTTCGAGCTGACGTCGTTCCTGATTCTCGTGGCTGTGCTCGGGGCCGTGGTGTTGGCGCAGCGGGAGAAAAGCTGAGATGGTGCCGACGAACTATTACGTGATCCTGAGCGCGATACTGTTCGGGCTGGGCGTGTTTGCATTTATTTTCAAGCGCAACATCATCACGATTTTCATGTCCATTGAACTGATGCTGAACGCGGTCAATCTGGCGTTCGTGGCATTCAGCCAGGCGCTGGGAAAAGTCGATGGACAGGTTTTTGTGCTGTTCGTGATTGTGGTGGCGGCGGCGGAAGCGGCCGTGGGGCTGGGAATTATCATCTTGATTGCGCGCAACCGGCAAACACTGAACGTGGAACGCGTCGACCTGCTCAAACTCTAATGCCGAAATACCCGATGCTCGAATACCTGTGGATTGTTGCGCTGCTGCCGCTGCTGGGTTCGGCGGTGAATGGATTTTTTGGCGCGAAGTGGCCGAATAAGATTGTCAACTGGGTGGCGATCGGCTCGACGGGACTTTCGTTTCTAGGCGCACTAGAAGCGGTGCGCGAGTTTTTCGAGTCCGGACAGGTTCTCTTTCACAAGGAATTCTTCACCTGGATCGCGGCCGGCAATTTCCGCGCGGGCTTCGACCTGCAGATGGACCAGCTCACGGTCGTGATGGTGCTGGTTGTGACCGGAGTAGGTTGGCTCATTCACATTTACGCGACCGGATACATGGCGCACGAAGGCGGTTACTACCGGTTCTTTTCCTACCTCAACCTGTTCATGTTTTTCATGCTGATCCTGGTACTGGCCGCGAATTACGTGCTGCTCTTCGTTGGATGGGAGGGCGTAGGGCTTTCGAGTTATTTGCTCATCGGTTTTTATTTCCTGAAACAATCGGCTGCGGATGCGGGGAAAAAAGCGTTCATCGTCAATCGCATCGGCGATTTCGGATTCATGCTGGGGATGTTCTTGCTGTTCCGCGCCTTCCACACGCTGGATTTCCAAGCGATCTTCACTAGTTCTACGCTGCAGGGCTGGCCCGTTGAATTGAGTGGGCATCTCGGTACTTTGACTTTTGCTTGCCTGCTGCTTTTCATGGGCGCGTGCGGGAAATCGGCGCAGTTGCCTTTATACGTTTGGCTGCCGGACGCGATGGAAGGGCCGACTCCGGTCAGCGCCTTGATTCATGCGGCGACGATGGTGACTGCGGGCGTATATGTCGTAGCGCGCTCGCACATTCTGTTTGCCCATGCACCGACGGCGATGCTCGTGGTCGCCATCGTGGGTTGCGCGACGGCGTTTTTTGCGGCGACCGTCGGCTTGGTACAAACGGATATTAAAAAAGTTCTCGCGTATTCGACGGTCAGCCAATTGGGCTACATGTTTCTCGCGTGCGGCGTGGGCGCGTTTTCCGCGGGCATCTTTCACCTGATGACGCATGCGTTCTTCAAGGCGCTGCTCTTCCTCGCCGCAGGCAGCGTGATTCATGCTATGGGCGGCGAGCAGGACATGCTCCGCATGGGCGGCCTTAGCAAGAAGATTCGCTGGACGTACGCGACGATGCTGACGGCCACGCTGGCGATTACAGGGTTCCCGCCATTCGCTGGGTTCTTCAGCAAAGACTCGATCCTATTGAGCGCATTCAAGAGTGAGTATGGCGGGCGCATCGTCGGATATGTGCTGTACGGATTCGGGCTGGCCACCGCACTGCTGACATCGTTCTACATGTTCCGGCTGATCTTCCTGACATTTCACGGCAAACAACGCTACGACGAGCATAAAGTTCACGTACATGAATCGCCGAACAATATGCTCGTGCCGCTGACGATACTGGCCGCGCTCTCGACCGTGGGTGGCTGGTTTGCCGCGCCGGCGATGCTCGGCACAGGGCAGGACTATTTCACAAAACTCCTGCAGCCTATTTTCGGCGCCGTGGAAGTAGCGGGAGCGGAAGTCGAGGCGCACTCGCTCGAAGTTACCTTGGCAATCGTTGCAGTTCTTACGGCGCTGCTCGGTTGGGCAGTCGCCTATTGGCTGTATCTGAAGCGGCCTGAAAAAACGGACGCGCTTGCCAAGTCGATGAAGCCGGTCTACACGACTTTGCTGAACAAGTATTACGTGGACGAGCTTTACGCTGCCGCCATAGTCAAGCCGCTGCTGTGGATTTCGACCAAGGTGCTCTGGAAGGGCGCTGACGTTGCCGGAATTGACGGAGCCGTGAACGGCATTGCCGAAGGCGCGACTGCCATCGGCGACGGAGTGCGCCACGCGCAATCAGGGAACACGCGGAGTTACGCGGTCTGGGTGGTCGTTGGAGCGTTGGTGGTGATGGCAGTCATCTTCTTCTGGCCGTTCGGCGGAAAAACGGTTATCGGGATGGTGCGCTGATGCTGCACGGCGGACATTTGCTTTCCGTGCTGATCTTCTTCCCCGCAGTGGGAGCGCTGGCGCTGTTGCTGCTGCGCGGCGACGATCACAAATTTATCCGCATCATCGCGCTGATCGTTTCGCTGGCGGAATTCTTGTTTTCACTGCTGATGATCCGCGCAGTGCCTGCCGGCGCGACCGGGTATCATCTCGAGGAATACGTCAAGTGGATCAATCAGCCGCCGATCAATTACCACCTGGGCGTTGATGGAATCAGTTTGTTCCTGGTGATCCTGACGACGTTTCTGACACCGATTTCGATTCTGGCGTCGTTGCAAAGCATCGCCCACCGCGTGAAAGAATTCTTCGTGATGCTGCTGATGCTGGAAGTCGGCGTTGTGGGTGTGTTCCTCTCGCTGGACCTTTTTCTCTTTTTTCTTTTCTGGGAAGTGATGCTGATTCCCATGGCGTTCCTGATTGGCATCTGGGGACACCAGCGGCGTGTGTACGCGGCAGTGAAGTTCGTGCTGTATACCATGGCGGGATCGATTCTGATGCTGGTCGGCATCGTCTGGCTGTACAACGCTACAGGCACGTTTGATTTGCCGACGATTCAGACGCTGCTGCACACTCCCGCGTCGCAGGGCGGCCTGGAGCTTGCGCCAAGAACGGAGATGCTGCTCTTCCTGGCGTTCTTTCTCGCGTTTGCGATCAAGGTGCCACTCTTTCCGCTGCACACCTGGCTGCCGGATGCACATGTGGAAGCGCCCACAGCCGGCTCCGTAATGCTGGCAGGCGTGCTGCTGAAAATGGGCACGTACGGAATGATCCGCTTCTGCCTGCCGCTTTTTCCGGAGGCTTCACGCCGAGCCGGGCGCTGGGTAGCGGTGCTGGCGATCATTGGAATCATTTACGGCGCGTTGGTAGCGATGGTGCAGCCAAACCTGAAGAAGCTGGTCGCGTATTCTTCGGTAAGCCACCTTGGTTTTGTGGTTCTCGGAATTTTCGCGTTTCATAACATTTCCATGCAGGGCGCGGTTTACCAGATGTTGGCGCACGGGATTTCGACGGGCGCGCTCTTCCTGCTGGTGGGCATGCTGCATGACCGGCGGCACACTTTTGAAATCAGTGAGTATGGCGGGCTGGCAACGCCGATGCCGAAGCTGGCGGCGTTCTTTCTGTTCGTCGCGCTGTCATCGCTGGGCCTGCCGATGCTGAACGGATTCGTTGGCGAATACCTGGTCCTGCTGGGCACGTACCAGCGGCACTGGGGCTGGGCTACGTGGGGCGCGCTGGGTGTAATTCTCTCCGCCTGCTATCTGTTGTGGTCGTATCAGCGGGTGTTCTTTGGCGAGATCACGCGGGAGAAGAACCGCACGCTGCCCGACGCCTCGGCGCGCGAGAAGGGGATTCTGGCGACCATGGCTGTCGTCACATTGTGGATGGGCATTGGCTCGACGTTTATCACGCGGCGGACGGCCGCTGCGGCGCAAGACGTGATTGATCAAGTCGAACCCCAGCGGCCGTATGAGGCTGCGGTGCCGAAGGAAACCACACCGCAGGATAGCCGAGAGTCCGCAACCGTGGCTGCTAAGGTCATCGCAAGGGAAAGGCTGGGAATCCGCTAGATGTTTCCCCGTGTTATTGACGTGTATCGAGTGCTTCCGGAACTGGTGTGGTGCGGCTTCGGGGTGCTGGTGATGCTGATGCAACCATTCGTGCGCAGCCGGCACTTCTTTACGTTTCTGGCGCTGATCGGCACAGTGGCAGGAACGGCGGCATCCGTCACCTCTGCAATGCATGCGGGCCCCGGGTTCGACGGGCTGGTGCAGTCCGATTCGTTCAGTTTCTTTTTCCGATTGCTCGTGGGCACGGTGGCGTTTCTGGTGGTGCTGGCCTCGGAGCCTTACCTGGAGCGTGAACGGCTTCCCTTCGCGGAATTTTACGCGTTGCTGCTTTTTGCCACCGCGGGAATGGGCGTGCTGGCTTCGGCCCAGGAACTGCTGACCGCGTTCATCGGACTCGAAATGAGTTCGATCTCCAGTTACATCCTGGCGGGATATCGCCGCGATTCCTTGAAGTCCAGTGAATCAGCGATGAAGTATTTTCTGCTGGGCTCGTTTGCGACAGCGTTTTTTCTCTACGGGATTGCGCTGGTGTACGGCGCGAGCGGAACGACCAAGCTGATCGGGATGGGCTCCGAAGAGCTTTTCCATAGCGCGTATTTCGAGCTTGGGCTGGCGATGATTCTGATTGGCCTCGGCTTCAAAGTGGCCGCAGCCCCTTTCCAGGTTTGGACGCCGGACGTTTACGAAGGCGCGCCGACGCCGGTGACGGCGCTATTTTCCGCGGGACCGAAGGCCGCGGCATTTGCCTTGCTCTTGCGCATTTTTGCAACGGTTCCGGCCGCCACGCACTTCTGGTTCTGGGCATTCTGGGCGCTCGCAGCGCTGACGATGTTCGCCGGGAACCTGGGCGCGCTGGTGCAGACCAACGTCAAGCGGCTGCTGGCGTACAGCTCGATTGCGCACGCGGGCTACATCCTGGTGGCGTTTGCGGCGGTTACGTTCATGGCGCGCAGCGGAGCGGCGGAAGCAGCTACTGCTTATGCGGCGGTACTTTTTTATTTGCTCAGCTACGCGCTGGTGAAGGTGGGAGCGTTCACCATCGTTTCGCAACTGGGCGGCACGGGCGAAAAGAATCTTTCGCTGGACGATTATGCGGGGCTTTCGCAGCGCCAGCCGTGGATTGCTGCGGCGCTCAGCGTCTACCTGCTTTCGCTGCTCGGGCTGCCGGTGACGGCGGGCTTCTTCGGAAAGTTCTACATTTTCAAGGCAGCAGTGAACTCACACCTGCTGTGGCTCGCGGTGCTGATGGCCATTAACAGCGTGATCGGGTCTTACTACTACCTGCGCGTGATTGTGGTCATGTACATGCGCGAGTCCAGCGCGGAAGCGGCGGCGGCTCCTCCGGTGGGATTTCCACTTACGGTGAATTTTGTTTTGGCATTCACAGTGGCTGGCACGCTGTACTTCGGGCTGTTTCCCAACCAGGTGCTGAACTTCATTCTCCAGCCGACGCTTCTGGGGCGTTAGTCTGTTCGGCGGAGTTCAGCCACACCAGACCTCTCCGTTTTTGCAATGTTGCCAAGCAGAGGCGCAGCACGTTGCGCCCCTACAACAGGCTCAAATCTGGTTGCAAACATCTTTGGGGGCATAAACTTGGATTAATGATGCCCCCCATACACTCCATTACATGCATAGGTATCAAAATACGGGGCTTAAAAAATGGGTTCCAGTTAAGTTGTTGATTCTAAAGGGCGGGACACGGCGGAGCATCTTGCCATCGAGAAGGGCAGAATAAAAGGAAAAGGCGGCAGTAGAACTGCCGTCTTTTCTGAATTTCGCAGTACTTCCTGAAAGAGATTTCACCAGACTCGTAGGGGAAGTCCAGGACGATTTCAGGCCAGCCTCCAGGTAACGAGGAAGAGGGGCCAGCTCGCGGAAAACGGAAACGGCCCGAAGGCTTGCGCCGCCGGGCCGATGCGGTTCCAGGGAGTTTCGGGACTAAAGCTTCAAATAGAGGAGAAAGCCAAGAGCGAAGGTGAACAGGGTTAGAGTTTCCACGAAAACGATGCCCAACAGCATGGCCGCGCGAATGTTATCGGCGGCGCCGGGATTGCGCGCAATGCCCTCGCAGGCCGACGAAACGATCCGACCCTGCCCGAAGGCTCCTCCGAACGCTGCAATGGCCACACCGAAGCCCGCGGCGATAATCAGCGCCGTGGGATTGAGGGGCGGCTTTTCCGCGGCACCGCCGGCCTGTGCAAACGACGCCGGGGCAACGATCAAGATGGCCAAGAGCACCATCAGAACAGCTACTGTTTTCTTCATTACTTCCTCCTCATGAATTAGCCGCCAGGAGGTGGTTCCCGGACACCGTGCCGCCGGGCTCACGCTGAAACGGCGCAACGAAACTCGATGGCCTGGTCAGTGGTGATCCGACGTAGCCATGCCAATATACACAGACGGCAGGACCGTAAATACATACGTCTGCACGATCGAAACAAAAATGTGCAAACCAACGAAAATCAGTGGAATCAGCGCCGGGAAAATGCCCAGAATCACGCCGAGCACGAGTGACTTGCTCAGTCCCCACACCACTGGCCCAGTGAAAAGTCCGAGAAACAGACCGTAAATCATGTCGCTCGCAAAAATATTGGCCCATAGCCGGACAGTAAGCGACATCAACCGAGCCGTAGTGCTGAGGAGTTCAACGGGAACAATCAGAATCCAAAGCGACCAGTGCACGCCACCTGTGAACGTACGAAGATAGCCCAGGGGCCCATGATGCTTGAGACCTTGCCAATTGAAATAGATAAAGGTAACAACCGCACATGCAAATGGCACTGAGACGTTCCCGGTTGGAGATGAAAACAGCGGACATACGCCGAGCAGATTAGACAAAAGGATGAAAACTGATACGGAGCCCACCATAGGAACGTACTTGATCCAATTATGGCCCGCGTTCTCCTTCAAAATGTCATTCAGTCCGAATCCCATGGGGTTCGTAAGGAGCAGTTCCGCGACTTGCTGCATACAGCCGGGCCGCTCCACCGAAAGCCGGGACCGAAGCAGGAGAGCGAGTCCTGAGCCCAAGAGCAAAACGCAGAAAGCCATCACGACGTGCTCAGGAATAGGCATTTCGGGATTGTTCGGCTTGATGTGCAGCGCCGCGAGGATGGCCAAGGCAAAACGCCCGAAAACCTGATTCCCTAGCTGCGCAAGCCAACTGACGTGGTTTTCCATTTCGCTAGTCCACTGGATGAAAGATTTCGTACACACTTGCCCCAATTGCCGCTATTGCCAGAGCAAACAAGCCAACAACCATGCTCAAAAGGGGAACCTTCAGATACTCAAAAATAACATACACGGCGAGGGCTATCAAGCCGTAGCGAAAAAGCATCAAAAAATACGTTCCGACGGGAACGCGCGGCTCTTCCGATCCAGCTTGAGCCTTTGACGCGAGTACGAGCGCGTTCGCACCGCGGCGGAGCCAGCGGAAATTTAGCCAGGCGAACACAGTACCAGTCGCGAGACCTGCGCCCCAGTTTGCATGACCTAACAAGGCCACGATTGCACCTGACGCGAGACCCAGTACAAGCGTGAGCCACGCGATCCGCCGCTCCGTCAACCGTCCGCGGGTCGCTTCAACTTCGGTTGGATCCATCTTTGCTTCCCGGAAACCGCCGCAAGATGTCCCGGATTCCCGCAAAGAATCCTATGCCACCCAGGAGAAGGGTGAACACCATCCTGGTATGCAGCCAGCGATCAAGCAAATAACCCATTAGCCCACCAACAATGACGGCGGCCACGAGGACGAAAGGGAGCTCCATGGCAAGCGCGAACTGATTGGAAAAGTTCCTCGCTTTGTCCCTGGCCGGTTCCTGAGGGGTGGAGTTTTCCGGCTTATTGTCCGAAGGCATATTGGGCGAGCCGCGTGAACGGCTCAGGATACAACCCAGCGGCGAGGGTGACAAACACGGCGACGCCGAGGGCCACGGCCTGCGCGCTGGTCATGATGGGGCGCGGGGCTTCGCCGGGCTGCTTGAGCCAGGCGTGCACGACGATGCGGAAGTAGTAATAAAGCGCGGGGACGATATAGAGAACCGCAAAAACGGCGAGAACGGGATGGTGCGTCTCAATGAGCGAAAGGAAAATAAAATACTTGCCCATGAAACCCGCCGTGGGCGGGATGCCGGCTAGGGACAGCATGAAGATCAGCAACAGGACAGCGGCGGCGGGGCTGCGCTGATACAAACCGTTCAGGTCATCGAGTTCTTCGCCGATAATCCCTTTCTGGCGAAGGACGATGATGACGGCGAAAGCGCCTGCGGTCATGAACACGTAGGAGAGCAAATAGAAGGCGATGCCCGTAAAAGCAGTTTTGTTCCAGGCGACGAGGCCGAGCAAGATGTAGCCAACGTGGGAGATTGAGGAGTACGCGAGAAGGCGCTTTACGTTCGTCTGGGTCAACGCGGCGAGATTGCCCCAGGTGAGCGAAGCGACGGCGACACCGGCGATGAGGTACATCCATTGTTCCTGGGAAGTTTTTTGCGAAGGAGTAAAGACGGAAGTAAATAGCCGCAGAAGAAGAGCAAAACTCGCCGTCTTGGAAGCCACGCTGACGTAGGCGGCGACCGGGGTGGGCGCGCCCTCGTAAACGTCCGGCGCCCATTGATGAAACGGCGCGGCAGCAACTTTAAAAAAAAGCCCGACGGCGACGAGAACGAACGCGAGCACGGGAAGAAGCTGGAGAGTGAGAGGATCGAAGTTCAACGCAATGGGGAGTTGCCTTGCCAGCAGATCGTGCATCTGCTGGCCTTGCGCGCTCGGGAGACGGCTGAGCGCGACGACGTGCACCAGATTTTCGCGCCACGCTAGGGCCGAAGTGATACCGCCAAGGCTCGTCGCGCCGCTCAGGCCGTATAAAATCGAAAAACCATAGGCCAGGATTCCGGAGCTGAACGCGCCGAGCAAAACGTATTTCAGAGCGGCTTCATTCGAACGCTTTTCGCGTCGCAAGAAACCGGTGAGCACGTAGAAGCTGAGCGCCATCGTCTCCAGACCGAGGAACAGGACGATCAGGTCGATTCCCGAGGCCATAAGCATCATGCCGACACAGGCAAAGAGAAGGAGCGCATAGTATTCGCCCTCTTGTTCCTTTTCGATCTCCAGGAATTTCACGGACAGCAGGATCACGAGCGCGGTGGCGGCCAGGAAAAGAATGGAGAAAAAAAGAAAGAACGGATCGACCACGACGGAATCGTGGAATCCGGCGAATTTGCCTCTGGCGGCGACGGCGGTGCGGAGCCTCCAGAGCGTGAAGGCGCTGAACACCGTGCCTGCCAGGGCGAGGCCGGCGTTCATGTATTTTTCTTTCTGCTCGATCCAGAAATCGATCACCAAAATGCCGAGTCCGAAGAGCACGAGCTCGATTTCCGGAAGGATGACGGCGCCGTCGCCCCGAAGATAGCTGACAATCGCGTTGATGAACGGAATGTTCATGCGGGCGGGCTATTTCGTCTCCGCCACAGCGGCGTGGAATTCCGCCGGAGGCAATTTTGCGTGCTCCGCTTTGTAGAAACCCGGATTCACCTGCTCGACAATTTTCTGCACGGGCTTTTCGATGAGGGCGAAGAACGGCTTCGGGTAGATGCCGATCCAGAAGGCCAGAATCACGAGCGGCACGAGCGTGGCGTACTCGCGGAGGTTCAGGTCCGGCAAATCTTCGTTGGCGAATTGCGTGACCGGACCGAACATCACGCGCTGGTAGAGCCATAGCAGGTACGCCGCGCCAAGCACCACCCCGAGCGAGCCCCAGGCAGCCCAGGCTTTGCTGACCTGAAAAGCACCCTGCAGAATGGTGAACTCTCCAATGAAGCCGTTCAGCAGCGGCATGCCCAGCGAACTGAGGCTGATGATCAGATAGATGGCAGCGAAATTGGGCATGGGCGTCGCGAGGCCGCCGAATTCGGAAATCATGCGCGTGTGACGCCGCTCGTAGAGCACGCCGACGATCAAGAAGAGCGCGCCGGTGGAGATGCCGTGGTTGATCTGCTGGAGCACGCTGCCGGAAAGGCCGTTCGGCGTGAGCGCAAAAATCCCGAGCGTGCAAAAACCAAGATGGCTAACCGAGCTGTAGGCGATCAGGCGCTTCATGTCTTTCTGCATGAGGCAAACGAGCGCGCCGTAAATGATGCCGATCAAAGAGAGCACGATGACGATCTGAATGATCTTGTGGCGCAGAAGCGGATCACTTGGAAGCAATGGAAGCGAGAAGCGGATGAAGCCGTATGTCCCCATTTTCAGGAGAACGCCGGCGAGGATGACGGAGCCGGCGGTGGGCGCTTCTGTGTGCGCATCGGGAAGCCAGGTGTGGAACGGGAACATCGGCACCTTGATGGCAAACGCGAAGAAGAATCCCCAGAAGAGCCAGACTTTCAGCGGATCGGAGAAGTGCTGCGCGGCGGCGAGCAACGTTGGAACATCGAAGGCGCGTGTCCCCCCCGCGGGAACAGGCGCGTAGAAATAGAGCGCGAGGATCGCCAGAAGCATCACGACCGATCCAGCCAAGGTGTACAGGAAAAACTTGATGGCGGCGTACAGCCGGCGGTCGCTGCCCCAAACACCGATGAGGAAGTACATGGGGACGAGCATCACTTCCCAGAAGACGTAGAACAGGAAGAAATCCAGGGAAACAAAAACGCCGATCATGCCGGTCTGCAGCAGGAGAAGCAGAATGTAATATTCCTTGGTGCGCTGGTGAATCGCGCTCCACGACGAGAGGATGGCGATCATCCCGAGAAACGTGGTGAGCATGACGAGCAAGAGGCTGATGCCGTCGATGCCAAGATGGTATTTTGCGCCGATGGAGGGAATCCAATCGGCGGTTTCCTGAAAGGTGAAGCCGCCCCACTCCGGCTTGAACCAGCGAACGAGCGGAAGCGAGACGAGGAAACCAAGCACGCCAAAAATATTTCCGGCGATCTTATGCGCTAGCTCGTTTTCGCGAGGAATGAGCAGCAGAAGCAAGGCGCCCACGAGCGGCGTGAAAAGGACGACGCTCAAGATGTGATGTGCAAAAAAGTCCATTCTTATCGCCTCTCAGCGCACGCTGCGCAGAAGTACCTGCACATGGTGCCCGTAATACGCCAGAAGAACGACTAGCCCCACTAAGATAAGCATCGCGTAACTGGAAAAAAGGCCGGTTTGCAGCAAGCGCACCGGATAACTGAAAAGTTGCATCAGCTTGGCGCCGAAATTCAGCAGCCCATCGATGATCCACCTGTCCCACCACATCGAAACAGTGGAGGTGAAGCGCGCAAGCCAGCCGGCGCCGTTGACGCCGACACCATCGATCACATTAGCGTCGAAACGGCCCAGCAGCGTGCCCAGGTCTTTGGTGCGCTCCACGACGGCGGCGTCATAGATTTCGTCGACGTAATATTTATGGAGGAGCAATTGATAAAGTTTCGGCCATTTTTGGGCGAGCAATTCCGGCACGATGCGCTTGGTGTGGTAGAACTCATAGGCGAGCCAAATCCCGACAACAGCGATCACGACCGACGCTGCCATCAGGAAGAATTCTTTCAGGAAAGCATGATGCACGATCTTGATCGCTCCTGTCTCGGGAAGCACGCCAGTCAGGATTGGCTCAAGAAACTTTTCGAAACGGGTGCTACCAATCCATCCGCCAATGATGGAGAGTCCCGCAAGAATCATGAGCGGGACGATCATCGCGCGCGGCGATTCGTGGATATGTTTCTCGACATGCTCGTCGGCGCGGCAGTATCCCCAAAAAGTCAAGAAAAAGAGCCGCGCCATGTAAAAAGCGGTCAAACCGGCTGTAATGAAACCGACAACCCACAGGAGGAAAAAGCGGTCGAAGGCCTGGCCGAGAATTTCATCTTTGCTGAAAAATCCGGCCAGAGGAGGAATGCCTGCGATCGCCAGGGTCGCGACGGCAAACGTCTTCGCTGTATTCGGAATCTTTTCCCATAAGCCGCCCATCTTGCGAATGTCCTGCTCTCCGGACATGGCGTGAATCACGCTGCCCGCACCAAGGAACAACAGTGCCTTAAAGAAGGCGTGGGTCATCAGGTGAAAGATTCCTGCGGCAAAGGCCCCCACACCGAGAGCGAGGAACATGTAGCCGAGCTGGCTGATGGTCGAATAGGCAAGGACTTTTTTGATGTCGTTCTGCACGAGCGCCATGGAGGCGGCAAAGATGGCGGTAATCGCGCCGATTACAGCAACGACGTCCAAGGCGAAAGGCGCGAGCTGGTAGATGGCGTTCATGCGGGCGACCATGTAGACGCCCGCGGTGACCATCGTCGCCGCGTGAATCAGCGCGCTCACCGGAGTAGGGCCTTCCATGGCGTCCGGCAGCCAGACGTAAAGAGGAATCTGTGCTGATTTGCCCATGGCTCCGATGAAGAGCAAAAGCGCGATGCCCGTTAGCACCGGGGCGCCGAACGCCAAAGCATGCGATTCAACAGCCGCTCTGAGCGCCTGAATAATTCCTGTGGGGTCCGCGGCGTCCGGCAAACCTTGCGAAGTAAACCGGATAGTGCCCAAGGTGACTGCCGTCAGGAGAATCCCGAGGATAAATCCGGCGTCACCGATGCGGTTGACGATGAAGGCTTTTTTGCCGGCGTCCGACGCCGACTTCTTTAGGAAATAGAAACCGATCAGCAAGTAGCTGCAGAGGCCGACGCCTTCCCAGCCCACGAACATGAGGAGCATGTTGTTCGCCAGAACGAGCGTGAGCATGGCGAACATGAAGAGATTCATGTAGCCGAAGAAACGATAGTAGCCGCCTTCATGCCCCATGTACCCGATGGAGTAAACGTGAATCAGGAAGCCGACTCCGGTGACGACCAAAACCATCACGCAGGAAAGCGGGTCGAGGAGGCATCCCCAGTCAGCGACAAACCGGATGGCGTGTCCGCCAGTCATCTGCATAGGACCGGGCGTCAGCCATTCGAAGAGCACTTTCTGGAAGACGCGATGGTCTGGATCGGCGGCAAGCAATTGAAACACAGCGCCCATCGCGTATAGGAAAGACAAACCCACGCTGCCAACGCAGAGCACGCTGACGCCGACATTCGGGAGCCGGCGGCCAAAGAAAAGCATCAGCGCCGCGGTCGCCAAAGGAAACAGCGGGATGAGCCAGAGATGGTCGAGAAAGTAGCCCGTGGGCGTCATGCCGGTTTTATTTTTTCTTTCATGCGATCACCCTACCACTTCAGCAAATCCATTTCGTCCGCCAAAACCGTTTCGCGATTCCGGAAAAAAGCGATGATGATTCCGAGGCCGACGGCAGCCTCCGCAGCCGCGTCGGCAATGATGAAAAGCGCGAAGACCTGCCCGGCGACGTCGCCGTACAACCGGGAGAAAGCGACCAGGTTAATGTTCACCGCGTTGAGAATCAGCTCGATGGACATGAGCACGACGATAACGTTGCGCCGCGTGACCACTCCGACCACGCCGATGATGAAGAGCGCGAGACTCAGGAACAGGTAGTGTCCAATCGAAAGCATCGCCGCGCTACGCCCTTTTCTTTGCCATGACGACGGCCCCAATCATAGCCACGAGCAACAAGACCGACGCGATCTCAAACGGCAACAGATATGATTCGAACAGGCTGCGCGCCACTGTTTCGGAATTGGGCGACAACTTCGCGGCGGCCGCCGCAGTCAACACCGGCAAACCCTGCCCGGGCATTTTCCCGGAAGTCCAGAACATCAGGCCAACCTGAGCAGCCAGCGCCAGCGTGACGAAGAGCGCCACCCACTTCTGCCGCGCGAATTGAATCTGTTGAAGCGCCACGTCCAGATTGACGAGCATGATCACGAAGACAAACAGCACCATGATTCCTCCAACGTAAAGAATAATCTGGACGATAAACAAGAACTCGGCGCGCAATTGCAAGAAAATCCCTGCGGTGGCGAGCAGCGCGGTGATCAGGAAGATGGCGCTGTGCACCACGTTGCGCCGCGTCACCATGAGCACAGCGCTGGCCACGGCGATGCTGGCGAAGAAGTAGAATAGGACTTTATCCAGCATAAGAATCCGAAGCGGCCGCTTGATCTTGCCGCGCCCCACGTTCTCTAT
>WNFT01000659.1_pt1 | contig 48569 bp, 43 predicted proteins | sample 5400191 | NCBI WGS metagenome assembly WNFT01 (sample SAMN13153359, study PRJNA577476) | soil metagenome | isolation source: 80 cm saprolite under Madrone tree | place: USA:California | collected 2016-06-14 | reverse complement strand
ACTGTTGACCGCAGCCATGATCGGCCGCTTTGCGCCCTCACGGCTAACGTCGTCGACGTCGCGATCATGAAAGCCGAACCCGGCATCTGCCAGGTAGCCACTTCATAGAAGCCGTATATCTCATGTCGGCTCCTGGCACTTCTCGGAAGTGCGGCTCGCGGGGAGAGGAGACCGCTTTTGGATCCAAAGCGGAAGTCCGTGGATGCCGGCGGCGGCTAGTTTATGAGTTCACGGCCTGGCTAGATAGAATGTGACCCTCCTTACGCTTTGCCACGGTGAGCGTCGTGCTTTGTCACCCCTAAAATCGCCTTATATTTACATCATGGGATTCTATTCCTATGTGTGTTAATGACAAAATTTCCAGTGGCCCTCGACCGGCGTCCCATCGAAGGTGCGAGGCTCGCGGCGCGATGGGTCTCCATCCGCCCGCGTCGGCCGGCGCCGCGGCCGTAGCAGGCCACCAGCACCGCGAGGCCTTCGAGGACGGCCTGGAACTCGCTGTAGTCGGCCCCGCGGCGAAGCCGGGCGGTCTGGCGGTTGTGTAGGAAGCGGGCGGCTCGGCCGAACACGGTGGCTCTTGTCGTCCAGCTCCTGGGCCTTCCCGCTTTCGGCGAGCATGCGCCGATAGATATGGGCGCAGCTCAGAGTCGTCCGCGCCACCGCCTTGGCATAGAGGGTTGCGTAATAGCATCCCGCCTCGTGCTCCTCCGCGGAGATGAGGCCACGGGCCAGCATGATGCCGAGCGGATATTCGGCGAGCACCGGATCGCCCGCCCCCACCAGCGCCGATCGCCGGGCCTGCAGCTCCGGTGTCCCGCTGTCGTTGCTCGGCCGGTTGAGCTTCGGTCGGCCCCGCTTGCGCCATGTGGTTGCCATCTTTGCCCCCTATCCTGGGATCTATTCGTCGATCTCGAGCCCCATGGCCCAGCGCTTGGCCCATTCGATCAGCCAGAGCGCACGCTCGGCGGTCATGGCGCTGTTGATCACTTCGAACTCGCCCTCCACCGTGACGCCGATGCCGATCACCTCATCCCAGGCGACTTTGCCGAGTTCGCCGATGGCTTGGTCGGGGCGCAGCGTCTCGGCGGGCGGCAGATCGATGACGGGGGCCATAATGGTTTTCATTCGGAGTCTCCTCTGGGGCTCGATTCGGGATGGAAGGCGTATTCGCCGAGGCTCGCCTGCCAGATTTCCGATTCCTTGCAACGCGGGCAGACCCATTCATGTCGACCGGCGCTGGCGAACGGAATCCGGCAACCCAGGCAGCGGCGAAGGCCCGGCGCGGCGTTCTCGGCGGCGGCGGGTTGAGGAATGATGCAATTTGCGGTCATACATTTACGCTATGCGTAATTTTACCGCCGGTCAACCGCAAAATAACTATGGCTTGCGGTTACACTTTGCGTATACTGCCGCCCATGTCGGAAACCTCACAGGCCGCCCGGGGGCTCAAGTTGCAGCGCCAGAAAGCCGGTCTCTCCATGCGCGCCGTGTCGGAGGCGCTGGGATGGACCCTCACCCGCTATCAGCATTACGAGGACCGCTACCGGCGCAATTACTTGCCTCTCGAACTCGCCCGCCAGCTGAGCGATCTCTTCGCCCAGCGCGGCGTGCCGCCGGCCGATGTGCTGGCGCTGGCCGGCGTCGAGGCAACGCCACGCGAGCCGGTGGCGGATTCGCCCTCGTCGGCGGCGGCGCCCGCGAAGCGCGGTCTCTTCCAGGCCCGCCCCCTCGATCTGCCCTCGCAGGCGCCGCGCGATCTGCCGGTCATGGGCGCCGTCAAAGGCGGCGCGGAGGGTTTCTATTTCAACGAGGGCGAAGCCAAGGAGTTCGTCGTTCGCCCGCCGGCCTTGGCCGGCGTCTCCAACGCCTTCGCGCTTTATGTCGACGGCGAATCCATGGAGCCGCGCTATTACGCGGGCGAGATGCTCTACGTGAACCCCAACCGGCCCGTCACCCGGGGCTGCTTCGTCGCCGTGGAAATGGACGATGGCCAAGGCATGATCAAGCAATTCGTCCGGCGCAACGACGACCATCTTGTCCTGACCCAGTTCAACCCGCCCAAGGAACTCCGCCTGCCCATCGCTCAGGTGAAGCGCATCTATCGCATCACCGGCTCAGGCGAACCCGGATAATTGTCTCCCTGATTGACAATATTACGTATTGCGCGTAATATTATACGAGATGCGTATATTTTGGGGAGATATTCGTCCATGGCGTTTCTTGCCCGCGAACTCAGCGTTCTTGCCTATGCCAACGGCTTCACCCTCTGGCACTACCGGACATCCGCCGACGACCTTCTGACGCCCGGATATTTCGATTCGGCGCAGGAACTCCTGCGCGAGGGCGATCAGATCATCGCCAACACGGCGGGCCAAACCGGCCCGGGGATCGTCAACCTCGTTGTGACGCGCGTCGAGGAAAACGGTGTGGGCGTCGGCCGCGCGAACCAATAGCCCGCCATTCGGAGCGCGGTGGGCAACGGCTACCCGAAAGAGTTACCAGACTTGCGGTATCAAGCGATACCGCACTTTCTTTTGGTACTCGCCGTAGCCCGGCAGGTTCCTTGCCAGGAATTTTTCCTCGTCGAACAGTCGCCAGATGAGCGCGGGCGTCATCGCGGCGATGACGAGCAATCCCCACCACGAACCGAGCGCAATCGGGATACCAAGAAGCATGACAAGGCCTCCGGCATACATCGGGTGCCGCACGAGCGCGTAAGGGCCCGTCGATATGACCGTTTGATCGGGGGCCAATTCAATGATGGCAGAGGTAAACGTATTTTGTTTGAAGACGAAAAATATGACGAGCCAGCCGAGCACGACAAGCACGTCTCCCGCCAGAGCCACATGGGGCGGCATGTCAGACCACGCGAAGCGATGATCGAGTGCGGGGAGAGCAATGAGGCCGATAAATCCCAGCGACACGATGAACATGATGATCTTTTGAACCGGTTCCTTCTCGGCGGTCGGGCCCCCGTTCATCCGTCGCTCCAGGAGCTTCCGGTCTTTTTTCATTAGGTAGAGCGTAATCGCCAGCGACGATGTGGAATGTATGACCAGGAACGCCCATGCCTGCCAGTAATCGAGCGTCCACGCTGGAATAAACAGCAGCGCCGCCAGGACAAGAAGAACGATCAGGAGCCCGCCGAATGCCTTTCTGTTGAGGGTGTTCATACGGCAATAACCCCGTTTCCTACGTCATGCCCAGGGCGGCCGGAGTCACCCGTCTTGCGCAAAGAAAGACGAGGTTCTGACCACGATCTCGCAATCTCTGTGCCTCTGCGTCTCTGTGGTGAAGCTTTTCCCCCGGCTACGCGTTGACGTCTACCACCACGCGGCCGCGCACCTTGCCCGCCAGGATCTCCCCGCCCAACCGCGGCAGATCCCTGAGCGTCGCCGGCACGATCATGCTGTCGAGCTGGGCCAGCGGCAGGTCGCGCGCCAGCCGCACCCAGGCCTTCTCTCGCCGATCCTTCGGGCACATAACCGAATCGATGCCCAGCAGCGCGACGCCGCGCAACAGGAACGGGATGACCGTCGTCTCCAGCTTGGTGCCGCCGGCAAGGCCACAGGAGGCCACCGCGCCGTGGTACTTCATGCTGGCCAGCACATTGGCCAGCGTGCTGCCGCCCACCGCATCGATGCAGCCGGCCCAGCGTTCGGATTCCAGCGGCTTGGCCGGAAGCTTCTCGATCGTTGCCCGATCGACGATCGCGCTGGCGCCCAATTGCTTCAGATAGTCGTGGGTCTCCGCGCGGCCGGTGGAAGCCGCCACCTTGTAGCCAAGCTTGGCGAGAATGCTGACCGCCACGCTGCCCAGGCCGCCCGCCGCACCGGTCACCAGGATCTCGCCTCGTTCCGGCGTCACGCCATGCTCTTCCAGCGCCATGACCGACAGCATGCTGGTGAACCCCGCCGTGCCGATGGCCATGGCGTGGCGCGCCGTCACGCCCTTGGGCAGGGCTACCAGCCAATCGCCCTTGACCCGCGCCTTCTGCCCATAGCCGCCCCATTGGGTCTCGCCCACGCGCCAGCCGGTCAGGATCACCTTGTCGCCCGGCTTCCAGGCCGGATGGCTGGATTGAACGACGCTGCCGGCGAAATCGACGCCCGGCACATGGGGGTAGTTGCGCACCAGCCGCCCCAGCCCGCCCAGGATCAGCCCGTCCTTGTAATTGAGGGTCGAATATTCGACGGCCACGGTGACATCGCCCGCCGGCAGGGAGTCTTCCGGCACCTCCGCAATGCGGTTGGTGATCTTGCCGTCTTTTTCTTCGAGGAGGAGAGCTTTGAACATAGGGGTGGATCTTTCTGATTGAAACGCGGAAAGGGATCAGGTCCGCAAGGGCTCCAGGATGCTGACGTAATTGGCGACCGCGGCGCCGCCCATGTTGAATATGCCGGCGAGCTTGGCCCCCTTGATCTGCATGCCGCCCGCCGTGCCGGTCAGCTGCATGGCGGCCAGCGCATGCATGGAAACGCCGGTGGCCCCGATGGGATGACCCTTGGCTTTCAAGCCGCCGGAGGGATTGACCGGCAGCTTGCCGTCTTTCTCGACCCAGCCTTCGTCGATGGCCCGCGCGCCCTCGCCCGCCGGTGTCAGGCCCATGGCCTCGTACTCGATCAACTCGGCGATGGTGAAGCAGTCGTGGGTCTCCACCAGGCTGAGATCGCCGAGATCGATGCGGGCCGCTGCCAGCGCCTGGGCCCAGGCGATGCGCGGCCCCTCGAAGGCCGTGATGTCGCGTCCGCTGAGGGGCAGGAAATCGTTCACCTGCTGGGCCGCGCGAAAGGCCACCGCTTTTTTCATGGCCAGCGCCGTGTCGAAATCCGCAAGCACCACGGCTGCGGCCCCATCGGAAACCAGGCTGCAATCGGTGCGGCGCAGCGGCGCTGCCACAATGGGATTCTTGTCGGAAACCGTGCGGCAGAATTCGAATCCCAGATCCTTGCGCAGCTGGGCATAGGGATTGGCAACCCCATTGCGGTGATTCTTGGCGGCGATGCGGGCCAGCGAATCCGACCGGTCGCCATAGCGCTGGAAATATTGCTGGGCGATGCGCGCGAAGATGCCGGCGAAGCCGCCTTCCACGCCTGCCTCTTCCTTCAGATAGCTCGCCTTCAGCAGATTGCTGCCCACCTCCGGCCCGGGCGTATCGGTCATCTTCTCCACGCCCACCACCAGGACAAGGTGGCGTCGTTCAGCGCCGCGTCGATCGCCCGCAGCATCAGGGCTTCCACATCCATGCCCTCATGGCGGCCGAAGGGCGTATGTGCCCAACCGACAATACAGCCTGTCATGACCCGCTCCTCCTTGATGTCGCCAACGTCACTGAGCTCAGGCTGGGCTCAGGCATTCCGAAAACCGCACCGGCTGGCCCAGCGGCGCCTCCAAAAGCTGATCCTCGCGCATCACCACATGGCCGCGCAGGATCGTCGCCTTGGGCCAGCCCGTCACCTCGCGTCCGTCGAAGGGCGTCCAGCCGCAGCGGCTGGCGATCCAATCGTTGCGGATGACGCGCCTGGCCTGCAGATCGACCAGCACCACATCCGCGTCGTAGCCCACCGCGATCCGGCCCTTGCCCGCAATGTTGTAGATCCGCTGCGGCCCGGCGCTGGTCAGATCCACCACCCGCTCCAGGGTCAATCGCCCCGCCGCCATATGATCCAGCAGCAGCGGCAGCAGCGTCTGCACCCCCGCCATGCCCGAAGGGCTGGTGGGATAGGGCCGCGCCTTTTCCTCCAAGGTATGTGGTGCGTGGTCGGAGCCGATGCAATCGACCACGCCGTCCCGCACCGCCTGCCACAAGCCATCGCGATGGCGGGAATCGCGGATGGGCGGGTTCATCTGGGCCAGCGTGCCCAGCTCGCGATAGCAATCCGGCGCCACCAGGGTCAGGTGCTGGGGCGTTGCCTCCACCGTGGCGATATCCTTGGCCTCGGCCAGCAGGGCCATTTCCTCCGCCGTCGTCACATGCAGCACGTGGACGCGGCGGCCCGTTTCGCGCGCGAGCTTCAGCACCCGCCTGGTTGCCCGCACGGCCGTCTCCACGTCGCGCCAGACCGGATGCAGCGAGACATCGCCGCTCTCGCGCACCAGGGCCATGCGCTCGCGCAACCGCGCCTCGTCTTCGGCATGGATGGCAACGCGGCGGTTCCCGCTGCGCAGCACTGCTTCCAGCGCTTCATCGTCGGGCACCAGCAGGCTGCCGGTGGAACTGCCCATGAAGACCTTGACGCCGGCGCAACCGGGCGTGCGTTCTACCTCGGCAAGTTCGCTGGCATTTTCCACCGCGGCGCCGACGAAAAAAGCGATGTCGCACCAGGCGCGCCCCTTGGCCCGGGCGCATTTGTCGGCGATATCGCCGGATGTGAGCGTGTTGGGGTTGGTATTGGGCATTTCGAAGACCGCCGTAACGCCGCCTAGCGCCGCCGCCGCGGTGCCTGTCCCCAGATCCTCCTTATGTGTCATGCCCGGCTCGCGGAAATGCACCTGGGTGTCGATGACCCCGGGCAGGGCGTGCAGGCCCCTGGCATCGATCTTGACAGCCGCGTCGCCCTCGATCTCGCCGACGCCAGCAAAGCGCCCGTCGCGAATTGCGATATCGGCGCGGCCGATGCCGTTGGGCGTGGCCGCAATCGCGCCGTGGATGATCAGGTCGTAGCGCTCGCTCAAGGGGAGACTCCGTCAATGGCCCGCAAGCTTTAACCGCCGAGCACCGACGGGGCAAGCGCATAGCCTGGTAGCGGCCGAATCGTGACGAAACTGACGAATTTCGGTATGATCACCGGATCATGACCGACACCGAATTGTTGCGTGGAAAGCTCGCGGCGCTGCGCCTCGAGCATCGCGATCTGGACGATGTGATCGCCCGGCTGGCGGAGACGGCGCCCATGAGCCAAATCCAGCTTCAGCGTCTGAAGAAGCGCAAGCTGATGCTGAAAGACCAGATCATTCTTCTGGAAAGCAAATTGCTGCCTGACATCATCGCTTAGGCCAAGGTCCGGCGATTCGGATCAAACCGCCGTGAAACAATTGTCCACAAACAGGTGAGCGCCGTTGACGAAACTCGCCTCGTCGCTGGCGAGGAACAGCGCCACCTTGGCCACTTCTTCCGGCTCGCACATGCGACCCTGCTGGGCCGCGAGCGCCGCGTCCGATACATCGACGCCGTAGCGTGCCAGCGTCTCGACCTCCCGCATGCCGTGGGCCGTGCGGATGAAGCCGGGGCAGACGGCGTTACAGCGAATGCCCCGGTCGCGATACTCGACCGCGATCGCGCGGGAAAACATGTGAACGGCACCTTTGGTCGTGCCGTAGAGCACTTCCATGGGCGTGGCAGCGACCGCGGAGATCGACGATGTATTCACGATCGCCCCGCCGCCGGCCGCGAGCATGCCGGGCAGGACCGCCCGCGTCATCAGGAACATCGAGCGGACGTTGGTATCCATCAGCCAGTCGTAGTCCTCATCCGTCGTTTCGAGAAACGGCTTCACCACGATTGAGCCGGCATGATTGAAGAGCACGGTGGGCGCGCCGAACCGTTCCGTGGCCAAGGCGACCGCTGACTCGATCTCGACACGTTTCGATACATCTGCCTTGGCAAAGACGGCCTCGCCGCCGGCAGAGCGGATCTCCTCGACGAGGGCGAGGCCCGCCTCTTCCTGGCGGTCGACGATGGCGACCTTGGCGCCTTCGGCCGCAAATAGGCGTGAGGCCTCGGCCCCGCAGCCGCCAGCCCCGCCGGAGATGAGGGCGCTGCGCCCATCCAGCCTTTTCGACCCGATTCGTGAATTCATCCTGGCAGCTCCTGATTCCGGGTGAGGCGGCAGAGGGGCTTTTGCCTCGCTACCGCCCTCGCCCGCGCCTCGTTCCGGCGGTTGTTGGTCTCGAAATCCACCTCAGCGGACGGACGTCTCGCCAACGGCCGTCTCGGCCGCCCGGATATCCGCCTGGCGTCGTGCGATCTCGTCACCGATCGGCGGGCCTTTGAACCGTCGTCGCTCGATCCCGAACCAGACGACCACGGTCAAGGCCAGGAACCCAAGGGTGATCCAGAGCGCATTGTCATTGGGCGGCTGGATGCCAATGACGAAGATCAGGATCATGGACACGATGGAAAGAATGGCGAAGACCGGGTACCAGCCGCCGATATCCCATGGCCCCATGGTCGACCATTTACGCCGGTAATGGATAAGGCCGAAGGTGATCGGGACGGTGAAGGACAGGAACAGGAAGATCACCGTCACCGACACGATGGTCGTGTAAAGCGGCGTGTAGGCGGTGAAGAGGATCGCCAGGATGGATCCGGCCCAGATGGCCGCAACCGGCGTGCGATAGCGCGGGCTCACACGCTTCAGGGCTTTGGAGCCCGGCAGACCGCCGTCGCGCGCGAAAGCGAACATCATGCGCGAGACGGAAGTAACGGTCGCAAGCCCGCATAGGAATTGGGCCACGAAGACCATGACGTAGAGGATGAACTTCAGCCCTGCCGGCAGGACTTGGTCCGACGTCCAGAAGAAGACGTTCCAGCCTTGCGCCGCGGCCTTGCCCATGTCCGGAATCGCCACGACAACCGCGGCCAGGAAGAACAGGCCGAACACGCCGGACCAGATGACCGAACCGACCATCGCTTTCGGCACGCTCATGGCTGCCTTCTTCGTCTCTTCGGAGGTATGCGCCGAAGCGTCATAGCCAGTGATCGTATAGATCGGCAGCAACAGGCCCAGCAGGAACAGGAAGCCTACGCTGCTCGTCTGCGGCCAGACGCCGCCGCCCGCATCACCGCTGTAATTGGAGAAGGTCCATAGGCGGGAGAAATCGTGGGTCGGCGCGAAGGCAAAGAACGCGAGCCCCAGGGCGATCGAGCCGAAGAAGATGAGATAGCCGCTGAAGTCGGTCAGAATGCTGGTTAGCTTGATGCCCAGATGATTGATCAGCGCCTGGATCGCAGTGATGACGATCATGAAGGTCAGCTGCTCGCCATAGCTGGCCGTCAGCCCCAGGATCGGCCCGAACACGCCAAGAAAGAAGGTCCAGGTGCCGACGTTGATGGCGCCCAGCACGGTCACCAGCCCGATCAGGTTGAGCCAGGCGGTAAGCCAACCCACCCCCCGATTGCGCAGGATCGAGCCACAGTGATAGAGCCCGCCTGCCGTCGGATAGGCCGAGGAAATCTGCCCCATTGCGACCGCGAAGACGCCGGAAATGAAGCACCCGAGCGGCCAGCCGATGCCGATCGAGGCTCCGCCGACGCCGCTGATGCCCTGGGCCAGCGAATTGATGCCGCCCGACAGGATGCAGATGATGGAAAAACTGATGGCGAAATTCGAGAACCGGCTCATCCGGCGCTCGAGCTCCTGGGCATAGCCCATGCCGTGGAGCATCTTGACGTCGGCGTGCTTGTCGGTATCGGAGTAGCCAGTGCTCGGCGTGTTCGTCATGGTATCCCCCAGCGTTTGTTTTGTTCCCCCGGCTGGCGAACCGCCGGGTTGGCGCGCAACGTCGTATTGGCTTTGCTGCATCGCAAGATCGTGTAGCTTGGACCCCTATCGCAGATAATGCCAATATCCCCAAAGGGCTATCGGGGTCGAAACGCGGACAATGATCGAGGATGACGACCGGGCGGATGCCGCTTCACGCATCGCCAGGTGGCAGCGGGAAATCGCAGAGATCATTGCCAATCTCGAGGTACAGGAATTCCCGAGAGTCCTGGACCGCTGTCTGGAGCGGCTGGTCCCCTTCGACCTGACGGTCATCTTCGCCTATCCCGATGAAGCCCCGCCCCTGCTGCTTCACGATGGCATCCGCGGGCATGCCCCGGGCGATGCACTGATCAGTTACCTGAACGGCACATACCTGCTCGACCCCTTCTATACCGCCTGCGCCCGTCGCGTTTCGCCCGGTCTCTATCGCATGAGCGAATTGGCGCCGGACGACTTCTTCGAGGGCGAGTATGTCAACAGCTGGGAGGTCCACCCCTGCATCTCGATGGAATCGGGCTCACTCGCCGAGGAGATCGGCTACATGGTGCCGTTGACGAGCGGATTCATGGCCACGTACTCCTTAATGCGCCGCAACGGCAATGGTCCGTTCAACGGCTTCGAAGTCGCCCTCCTGAAACAGGTCGAACCGGTCGTCCGCCAGGCCATCAGCCATCATTGGCGCAATCTCCTGGTGCCCCAGAGGTTGAAAAGCGGCTCGGCACCCTGGGAGCGGGGCCTCGTTATGGAGCGCGCCTTCGAACGGTTCGGCGCCGACAGCCTCTCGGCCCGCGAGCAAATGGTCGTGCAGCTCGTCTTGCGCGGTCATTCCAACTTCTCGATCGCCAGAACGCTCGAGATCGCCGAAGGGACGGTGAAGAACCACCGCAAGAGCATCTATGCCAAGCTCGGGATTGCCAGCCAACGCGAACTTTTCACGCTTTTCGTGCGTCATGTTTTGAACTGATCGCTGGCCCGGCCCTCCGGTGGAATTCGGGTCAATGCAGACAGGGGTTGCGCTCGGCCAGGCTGCGCAGCTCGGGCGACAGATCCCGCGTCGAGTTGTCGTTGGTTGGCGCCAGGCGTGAACTCGATCCCCCGCCCAGCCACGGGTCGATAGCGGGATTGGCGAAGCTGCCGCTGATGCGGATCGGTAAGTCGAGCGCGAAGAACCCCGTGGTCGAGGATTCGGACTGGATGGTGATGTCCAGGCGCTTGCCCAGGATATCGACCCGACCGCCGCCGATCAGCGTGCCAGTCTTGCTTCTCAGCCGGAGCGGCGAGATCGCCGCCACCCCGTTGCGCAGGTCGACGACGCCCAACAGGCAGGCGACCTGCACCGATCCTTCGCCACTGCGGAGCAGGTTCAACAGGTTGGTGGAGAGCTTCTCCATCAGATCGCGCGAGATGCTGCCCCGAACCATTCCCAGCACGGCTTGGCCGCGGCCTGCGCCCAAGGCATTGCCCAGCGTGTCGCCTGCCATATCCATGGTGAAGGCGCCATCGACCTTACCGCCGATCTTGCCAGCCAACGCATCGACGAACCGCGAGAGTTGGGCTGCATCTGCCCCGGCAAGCACCCCTCGCGCCACGACGTGACTTCTGCCTGCCACGGCCAGCGCCGATGCCGAGGCATCAATCCTGCCGCCGGTGAAAGCGAATGCCAATTGGTCGAGCGTCGCCTCGCTCGATTTAAGTCGAAGATGCGTGCCGACATCCGCAATGCGTGTCGCACCATACTCAACCTGCTTGGCATCGACGCGGGCGTCGATATTCGTGCCGCGCTTGGCCTCGAGACGAAGCGAGAAAGCGGTGTAGTCGGCGGTCTTGGCAAAATATGCCTTGTCGGCTCCGGCCAATAGTTGGTTAAGGTCGAGATCGACAAAGTGGAGAGTGATACTTACGTCGTCAGGTTTGGCACGACCTTCTTCCGCCAAGGCAATCACGCCATCGAACCTACTGCCTGCGATCCTTCCTGTCGCATTCGTGATCTGCCAATTGGCGTCGTTTCTCTGGAGGTTACCGGCCAGCAGAAGCGGAGGGTTCGCTTCGATCCGCCCGTTGAACAACGCCAAGAAGTCGCCGAGCTGGCGTGTGTCGATCTTGATCGCACCCTTGGCACCGTCGAAATTCAGCGGGTCCATCGTGGCCCCCTCGAAGTCGATAGTGGACGACGCCGTGGCGAAGGACAGGCTTACGCCAAACGGTCGCGACCTGTCCCGCATGGCAGCAAAAGATTGGGTTTCGGCGTTCAGCTTGACCGGCGTGTCATTGTAGGCGCCGGCAATAGCGAGCATTACAGGCCGGTCATCGCCCGTGGAGCGAATCGTTGCGTCCCGCAGATCAAAGCGCAACCACGCGCCGCTGCTGGTTCGATAACTTGCCTTGCCCTCACGCAAGGCAAGATCGAGCAATGTGGGAAATTGCACGCGGTTCGTTGACGCGACCGCGACCGGAGCCTGCGAACTGGAAACGGCGCCGCTGAACTTCCAGTTTCCCGTACCGTCCTTGTCGCGTTCCAGGACGATGACCGGCTTCACGACGATCAGCTTCTGAAACCGCAGAACGCCGCCAAAGAGCGACCAAGGATCGATCTTTGCCGAGACGCTTTCGATGCTGACAAGGTTCGGCTCGTCGGCCCAAGTCGGGTTGGCCACGCTAAAGTTTCTTACTTCCAGCGACAGTGGGTTGCCCCACCCGATCCGGAACATGCCGATGCTTACGCGACGGTGGAGCGCCGTGCTCACATACTGCTCTACCATTGGCCTGAGGTCAGCGGTCACGAGCCACAAAATCGCGCCGGCGCAGATCAGCGCCACAGCGCCGACCAAGCCCAGGATAGAAACAACGACCGCGCGCTTGCGGATCACTCGTGACACCTGCGGGGAAGAAGGCGGTTAGCGTACAAGGAATGCCTCGATGTTGATAGCGGGCGGCCGGCGGAGGCGCAATTGCGCCTCTGACCAATGGCCGAGCGGCACCTTGGGCTCCCTAATTCGTCGGCAAGCGCGGTCAGTGGGTCATTTTTGGCGGCCTCATCCATCGTGCGCTGTCGAACCATGAGAGCAGATTGAACCGCCGCCCGGGCCCACCTTCCCTTGCGCCGCCCCTTGCCCCACCTATAATGCCGCTCCTTTTGCGGGGGCAGGGCATGAAACCAGCGGTCGGCATCATCATGGGTAGCCAATCCGACTGGTCGACCATGCAGCGCGCGGCGGAAACGCTTGCAGCGCTTGCCATCCCCTATGAAACCCGCATCGTCTCGGCCCATCGCACGCCCACGCGGCTCTACCGCTATGCCCGCAGCGCCGCCCGGCGGGGCCTGAAGGTCGTCATCGCCGGGGCTGGCGGCGCTGCCCATCTGCCGGGCATGACCGCCTCCATGACCAACCTGCCCGTTTTCGGCGTGCCCATCGAAAGTCGCGCCCTCAAGGGTCTCGATAGCCTTCTCTCCATCGCCCAGATGCCCGCCGGCATTCCCGTGGGCACGCTGGCGATCGGGGAAGCCGGCGCCGTCAACGCCGCCCTGCTCGCGGCTTCCGTCCTGGCCCTCGGCGATAGGAAGATCGCCGCCGCGCTGGCGAAGTGGCGCAAGGCAAGAACCAACGCGGTGGCCAAGTCGCCCCGGCCGGAATCGTAGACCCATGAGCGCCGATCAGGGCCAAATCATCCCGCCGGGTTCCACCATCGGCATTCTGGGTGGGGGACAGCTCGGCCGAATGACCGCCATGGCGGCAGCCAGGCTGGGCTATCGCGTTCACTCCTATTGCCCGGAAGCCGATTCGCCGGCCTTCCAGGTTTCGGCTGCCTCCAGCATCGCCGCCTATGACGATCCTGCGGCGCTGTCCCGCTTCGCCGACGCTGTCGACGTGGTGACCTTCGAGTTCGAGAACGTTCCCTCGGCGACCGCGGAGCTTCTGGCGGCACGCAAGCCCACTCGTCCGGGCCCCAACGTCCTCCATGTCGCGCAGCACCGCCTGCGCGAAAAGGATTTCCTGACCGCCGCCAAGGTGCCGACCACGCGCTACATGGAGGTAACCGGTGCCGACGGGTTGGAGCGCGCCGTGCGTTCCATCGGCCTGCCTTGCGTGCTGAAGACCGCCCAGTTCGGATATGACGGCAAGGGCCAGGTCATGATCGCCACGGACAGCGAAATCGCGTCGGCCTGGGGCCGCATGGGCAGCGGCATCGGCATCGGCATTCTCGAGGGCTTTGTCGATTTCACCCATGAGATTTCGGTCATCGTCGCCCGCGGCCTCGATGGCGCCACCGCCGTCTTCCCGCCGGTGGAGAATCAACACCGCAATCATGTTCTCGACACCACCATCGCGCCCGCGCGCCTGCCCGAAGCGGTCTTGATGCGCGCCGAGGCGATTGCCCGCCATATCGCCGAGGCCTTGAACGTAGTGGGACTCATCGCCGTGGAGATGTTCGTGGCCCAGTCGGGCGAGGTGCTGGTCAACGAACTGGCCCCGCGACCGCATAATTCCGGCCACTGGACCATCGATGCCTGCGTCACCAGTCAGTTCGAACAGTTCGTGCGCGCCGTCTGCGGCCTGCCGCTGGGCTCCGTCGAGCGCCATTCCGACGCGGTGATGAAGAATTTGCTGGGCGATGATATCGCCGCCTGGCGCGAGATCCTGGCCGAACCCAGCGCCAAGCTTCACCTCTACGGCAAGCGCGAAGCCCGCCCCGGCCGCAAGATGGGCCATGTCACCAGACTGGCGCCGCGGCGCAAGTAGTTCCATCGCCGACGGTTCGCCGGCATCCTGCTGGCCAGCTCAGACTCCCATCTCTTTCGCGGAATGCATAGTCCCCCTTCGCTGCTGATCGTTACTCTCAAATCGGCTGCGTTTCATGGGAGCTGGTCATGTTCTTGAGGGTCGAGGCCCACCTCAACTCGCATCCTCCGTCCGAACCGACAGACTGATCAGCACTTACCTTGTCAGCGCTCGAAGCGGGACGTGGACCACCCACCACGGATGGCTTATTCTTTACTCGATGTTCACGCTCAAATTCAGGTCCTAAGCGCCCACGATGAAAGTCTTTGGCATCTGCTGCGTGCGCAACGCAGCAGACATTATCGGGTTGGTGTGCGCCTACCACCTCTCAATCGGATTCGACGGCATAATTGTGGTTGATGACGGTTCAACTGACGGCACTGGAGCCGTCCTCGAAAGACTTTCGGAAAGCACGCGCCGGATTACAACAATGTACTCCCAGACGGACGTTTTTGATCAGGCCTCTTTGACAAACAGCGCCGCGGCAAGAGCCCTACAAGCCGGTGCCGATTATGTGGTGCCATTCGATGCCGATGAATTTTACGCATTCAAACGAGATGTGAAAGTGGCAATTGAGTCATACGCGCCCGCCATCCTGCGAGTACCTGTTCGCACTTTCATCCAATGGCACGTAGTCCGCCGGCCGTTTCCCTTTTCACTGCTCTTCGCGAATTATCGAGCACGATCGCTCGATGGCGAAGAGCGCGAAGCCGTGGCGCAGCGCAGATGTTCATTTGTTCAAACAAATGTTCCATCGAAAGTAATCGTGCCAACCACGCCAACACCAGAATTCCTCAAGGGAAACCATCGCGCGATCCTGCCAGGCGCCACTGAAGTGGCTGCATCTGAAATTGAGATCTTTCATCTTCCGCTCCGTTCCAGGCAGGAACTGATTAAACGGGCGACTGATGGCGAAGCGAGGCTCGCGCCCCTGCGGACGTCTCCGCTCGAATCCTGGCAGTCTCTATACTTTCGGGAGCGCTTTCGTGGCCAGGAGTTGGAGAGCGAATGGCGGGCAAACAGTCATCGCCATGGACAAATTGAAGTTGCTGGACAGAAGATCGATCTGATCAAAGACAACGACCTGCGGTATTGCGTGGCGCGAGCACTGCTGGCTCTGGCAGCCTCTCGGGTCGGGGCTTTACGACGTACGCAGGCACGGATGTAAGCAGTGAATCATGTAGCGAGATGTGGCTCATCGGTCGCCCAGCCAATCGCGGGCGGGCTAAGTTCTCCCTCGGCCATGGGTCTTAGCTGAGTTCAAAGGATGTGACGAACGACGTGAGAGCCTGCCTTTCGTAAGGCGGCAACGACACCTTCATGACGCCATGCATCAATAAACTTGTGCAGATAGAAGCTACTGCGGCTCCATTTCTGTCCGGGGAGAAGTATTGAGTGACCGTCCGCGATATCGTCGGGGCCGACAGTTCGACCGGATAGGGGTCCGAGCCCGAGGGCCTCGGTCGACAAATGCCGCATGGTTGCTTGAATAGGCACCGAGCGGAGCGGCGTTGTCCAATCCGTCATTCCATGGATCCGTGCTGCAACATCCTTTTCCGAAGAAGGCGCCACAAGAATGCCCGCATCCCGAAGCCCACTCAAGGAATCACGATTTTTCGCCAGTCCGACGAGTATCTGGATAACGCTCTCACTATCGCCAACATCTACCTTGAATCCATTTATGCCGGGGAATACTCGATCAGCCGGCGCACCCGAATTCGTGACAATTGGCACACATCCGGCACTTATTGCTTCATCGAGCGCAATAAGATACGTCTCCGGCCAGACCGAGAGGAAAAGTGCAACGTCGCATTCGAAAAAGGCTGCCGGCAGATCACCAGGCATGTACGAACCGTGTATTGTGACGCCGCCTCGGCTAATGGCTAGGGCCCTTAATTGCCTTTCATAGGGTGGCATGGCGTGGCCGCAAATATGAAACGCGATGTCATCGGCCTTTGTACCACTAATTACGGAGATAATTTCGCCTGCCCCTTTGTGGAATGAGAGATTGCCCGCAACGAGGACGGACAATCGGCCTTCCGTGGGTCGCCTGTCCGCTGGCCTGCGCGTCTCGACGAAGTACGATTGGACAACAATATTACGTTTGATTTCCGGGTTTGTTGATTCATATAGAATCTGCGTAGAGCGAGATGGAGCGATCAACGCGGTAGCGAGCTGTAAGTAGTGGCCCATGATAGCTTTACGGTGTGCAAAATGCCCGCGTGGAGCATTAAATTTTTCTTTTAAGCAGGGGTCGCATCCGTGCGTGCCCAGGATGGGCATCTTGCAATAGATACCTTCGCGGGAAATCAAATTTATGGATTGGCACATATAAAAAAAGTCATTCAGCCAAATAAATATTTCGATACCGAGAGACTTAAATCTATCTAATATAGACAGCGGCCAATTGATGATGTGCGTGACGTATACGACTCGTATGTTCTGTTCCAGGGCGAAACGTTCAAGCCATAACTCGATTGTCTCGTCGCGAGGAATATAGTCACCGAAGAGCTCCGGCGTTGCCCTGATAGATGTGAGTCGACCATGTGCCCGGCTATCTATGGCATATTTCCCATAGCCTTCAGGAAACGCTATAAAGCAGTCTTCTGAAGGAAGAGATCGGTACAACCCCTCCGCAAAGACCTCCACGCCGCCGAACAAGCCGCGGCCGACTCTATTGTGAACGAGTATTAGAGGGTTGCCATTCGTCTTACTAGATTTCGATCGTCGATGGGCGTGTTGGAACTCCGCGCAATTCATTGCATCCAGTATCTGGGTAGCGCGACTATCGAAGGAATGGAAGCATGCTGCGTGAGCTTGGGCGCGCTTCGCAGATCGCCCCACGCGTTGCGCGTCTTTAAGTGCCAACTCGATCAGATCAGAAGCGGATTCGAGATCTGAATAAACACCGATCGTCTCAGCGGGGAACAAGGGGTTCGCATTGTCCCAATTCTCCTTTGATACGAGCTGGTAACTTCCGGCCATTGCGGTTTCAAATACGCGCGGCGGAAGCGAAGCACTGCGAGTATGGCGTTCGCCCAGCGCTGCGGAAAAGTGACGTGGGAGAGATAGGGTGATACGCGAGCGATTAAAAATGGCCGCCACATCCCTGACACCAAGAGATTCGTCAGTAAGGAGCCATCCGCGGCGGCGCACTTCCGCCGCCAGACCATCTTTTTCCAATATAGGAAAGAGAGTGGGATTGTTGAGAAGTCTGACGTTCCATCGAACATTTGGAAACCGGTCATGAAGATTTAGCAAATCATTTATTCTGTTTGGCCAAGCGGATCCAATGAATGTGATATCGTGATGCCATGTGAGCTGACACTTGTGCAGGCAAGCTTCCGGGTCGGCGGCGAGTGGTAGGAATATGGCCCGCCCGGGATAGGTTGCTATAGAGTCGCGATCTACGGAAAATATTTGATCAAATGGAGCGGCGCTTACTATGTTCGATGGCAGCTCATATGGATCTTCAAAGAACCAGATCGCCGAAGAAGAGGCATATTCTAGCGCCCGCCGAATCTGAGGCGTGTTGGCCTCCTGGCCATCTACTACCAACAACAGGTCGGGTCGAAGAAGCCTCGCGGACGCTGCCAAATCGCCTTGTTCCCGTATTACAACGTCGGCGGCATCGAGGCGATGGCAGAGGGCTCGATAGATCGAGTCCGTCAGATAACGATTTACCTTATTGGTCGCGGAAGAGCAGACCAGAATTCGCATGGTGATTGCGTCCACAGAGGAATCCGACGGTGCGTCCTTCGTCAGAGTTCCTAAGCCCGGCGTCTAGTGATAGGTAGTGGTTCAGTGCCGACCTCCGTTTCATTTGATCCCATAGGCAAGGGAAGACAGTCGGCAGTGTGAACCGACGGACGCGACGTCTCGCCTCGCGGCCATACAATTGGTGGAGAATGCTGATCCAATCGCCCTCGAAGCATACATCTCCCGTAGGTTAGGTTCAGCCCTATCCCTTTCGATGGCGCTCGATGTAGAGCTGTGGGTCCCCTACCGGTGACAAGAAATTGCCGGAAGGGGGGATCTAAAGCAAGATGACCTTAACCAGGAGCGCCCGCGTCGATCATGGTCACTATGTGCCTTACGCTGGCAAAAGTCTAAGACCCCGAACGCCTAAGCGAGGCGTTTTCTTGGGGCCCCGGAAATGACACAGACATGCATGAAAGAACATGAATCCCCGTTCTAGTCAGCCGGCCCATCGCTAGGGGAAGGAACCGCGGGGCCGGCAGAAGATTTCAAGCTGTGCACTGCGGCCGCGCACCGTCTGTGGCGCCGATTTGACGAACCCTTCCAGCAGCGCCTCGGCCTCCGCCGCGGGGATCGAGGCTCGCAAGGCCTGCACCAGATCGTCGCTGGCGGCGACTTCCGCGGCAAGGTCGCGGGTCATGTGTTCCACGCGGCTCGCGACATTGACCGTGTCCCCGATGGTGGCGAATTCCAGTCGATTGTCGCCTCCGATGTCGCCCAGCACCACCGGCCCCCAATGCACACCGATGCCGACCTGGACCAGGGGTTCGCCCTGCGCCCGGCGGTCTTGATTCCATGCTGCCAACGATGCCGCCATGGCACGGGCGGCGCCCAGAGCATTGGCCGCATCCCGCTTGCCCGGATAGGGTGTGCCAAAGGTCGCCATCAAGCCGTCGCCCAGATATTTGTCGAGGGTGCCTTGATGGGCGAACACCGCCGCCTGCATGCGCTGATGGAACTCGCGCAGCAGCGAGATCACGCGCTCGGGCGATTCGGCCTCGGAGAGGGTGGTGAATCCGACGATATCGGCGAACAGCACCGCCACGGACTGGTTGCGGATTTCACCCAGCGGCCGATCGGCATCGGCAAGCTGGTCGACCAGATTGGCGGAGAAATACCGGGCAAGCTGGGTGCGCTCGCGCTCGACCCGCACCTGGCGCAACACCAGGGCGCGGTTTCGGGCGACTGCGCCGGCCAAGACGCCGGAAACGACCAGCAGCAGAACTACCTGCTTCAGCAGCAGCTGGGCCATGACGCCCTGCGGGTCGTTGTAGCCCGATGCCTGCGCGGCCGCTTCCATGGGCAGCCATCGCACGCCGGGCAGACTTCCAACCCAAATCGTGGCGATCGTCCAGCAGATGGCGCCCGCGACACCAGTCCACACCACCTGGCGCGGAGAGTAGCTCAAGGTGGACAGCGCCACGAAAAGCAAGAGGTAGAGCCCATTGTCGAGGCGCAACCTCATGGGCCGCGTCATCCACTCGTCGCCGCCGAATGGATTGGGATAGACAAGCGCGAAGGTGACGAGAGCCATATCGGCGAGCGGGACGAGCCAGCGGCCCCATTCGGTCAGAGGCGATCCGGGGCCGAGGCGGATAGAAATCAGCGGGCAGGCGCCGGTGACGAGGAAACCCAGCATGAGCGCGTGATAATAGAGCACCTGCGGCCAGGGATTGATCGCCAGCAGCAGAAGTGCGATCAGCGCCGCCGCGATGAGGCGCAGCCTGAAGGCGAGCTTGCGGCCACGGCATTCCTCGACCCAAAAGGCTGTATCGAGCCGGTCGATCGGTGGTCTTGTCGCGCGCGTGGTTGTTGGTTCGGGTGATCGCAGGGCGCCGAAGATCATGCCGCTGCGGCCACCATGTCAGCGCGCCGGGCGGCGGCGCAGCAGGCGAAACGGATCGGGCAGTTTCCCGGCGAGTTTGCCGAGCCGCCCCATGGCCTGGGGAATCAGCATCACCTCGGCGATCCGCCGGTCCAGGAAGGCCCAGGTTTCGGCGCTCTCCGCCGACTTGTCGTTGATCCAATAGAGCAACGTCGCGCTGTAGACCCCGGCCAGCAGCGCGCGCTTGGTATAGAAATTATAGTCGGTCGACTTGTCCCCCAGGCCATACCAGATCGCATCCACCGTCCGATAGAGCAGCCGCGCGGCCAGCGCCGCATGCAGCGGCAGGGCAAGAATGGTCAAGGCACGGCGAATCGCTTCGCGATGGGCGGTATTGGCGCTGAGCCGCAGCCGCACCGCCAGCGCCACCTTCTCGCGCAGCTTCAACCCGGTCGTATCCGCCTGCTCGAAATCCGCCACCATGCGCCGGTCCGCCAACCGGCTGTGGAATTCGATCATTTCGATGCCGCCTCCCGGGAAGGCGTTGCGCACCAGTGCCGGATCGATGCCTAGGTCCCGCGCCGCCGCGGCCAGGGCCTTGTCGCCCCAGCCGTCGAAGGGCACATGGGCAATTGCCGCATCGATCAGTTTTTCGCGCAAAGCCTCGCTGTCTGTCATGATCGATCCTCGGGGTTAGTCGTCCGGCGCTTCATCGTCCGCGAAGTTGCGTTGCATCTCCTCGACGAACATCAGCTTCGATAGGTCGGTCATGCGTATGGGATAAAGTATCCCGTCCAGATGATCGCACTCATGCTGCACCACCCGGGCATGAAATCCGCTGGCCTCCTGCTCGATTCGCTCGCCCGCGGGAGTCAGTGCCCGATAGACGATCCGCGCGTGGCGGGGAACCCAGCCGGTGAGCCCAGGGACCGAGAGGCAGGCCTCCCAGCCCTCCATTGTTTCCTCGCCAAGGGGCTCGATTTCCGGGTTGATCAGGACCGTGGGCGGCACCGCCTGGGCGCCCTCCCGGGCAGCGCGAGCGCTCGGCACATGGAATATGACGACCCGCCTGCCGACATGGACCTGGGGCGCGGCCAGCCCCGCCCCACCGATATCCGCCAGGGTTTCCCACATATCGGCGACCAGTAGCGCCACTTCAGGCCCCGTCGGGTCGGCGACCGGCAAAGCCGGGGCGCGCAGCACGGGGTGGCCCATTCGGGCGATCTTAAGTATGGCCATGGCCCAAAATATGGTCCTTGACCGGCTGGTGACAATGCCGTGAGGGCCCTTCCCAAGACCCCGGCGATATGATACCTACCGCCGGTTCACGGGCCGCTGCGGCCCGGATCACCTTTTATTCCTGGCTCGGGAGGTTGAGGCGTCTTGCAAGTACTAGTCCGTGACAACAATGTCGATCAGGCCCTGCGCGTGCTGAAGAAGAAGATGCAGCGGGAGGGAATTTTCCGGGAAATGAAAATGCGCCGCAACTACGAGAAGCCCTCGGAACGCCGCGCCCGCGAACTGGCCGAGGCCGTACGCCGCCATCGCAAGGTGATGCGCAAGCGCATGGATCGCGAAGGCTACTAGCCGCCTCATATCCGCTAGCCAGAAACGTGACGAGTCGCCTTGGGCGGCTCGATGCGTTTTAGGGCACGACTCGGGAAATCCCGGCTTGACCTCAGCCCATCGCCTTCACGATTTCCTCGCAGACCTTCTTGGCATCGCCGAACAGCATCATGGTGTTGTCGCGGAAGAAGAGTTCGTTGTCGACGCCGGCATAGCCCGAAGCCATTGAGCGTTTGACGAACAGCACCGTCTTGGCTGCTTCCACGTCGAGGATCGGCATGCCGAAGATCGGGCTCTTGGGATCGGTCTTGGCTGCCGGATTGGTCACGTCATTGGCGCCGATGACGAATGCGACGTCGGTCGTGGGAAATTCCCGGTTGATGTCCTCCAGCTCGAAGACCTCGTCATAGGGCACATTGGCCTCGGCCAGCAGCACGTTCATATGCCCTGGCATGCGGCCCGCGACGGGATGGATGGCGTAACTCACCTTGACACTCTCCTTCTTCAGCATGTCGGCCATCTCGCGCAGCGCGTGCTGGGCTTGCGCCACCGCCATGCCATAGCCCGGCACGATGATGACCGAGCTGGCGTTCTTCATCAGGAAGGCTGCATCCTCGGCGCTGCCGGATTTGACCGGCCGGTCATGCTTGGCCACCGCGGCGCCCGCCCCGTCCCCTCCCGTGCCGAATCCACCCAGGATGACGTTGAAGATGGAGCGGTTCATCCCCTTGCACATGATGTAGCTGAGGATGGCGCCGGACGAGCCGACGAGCGCCCCGGTGATGATCAGCAGGTTGTTGCCCAGGGTGAAGCCGATGCCGCAGGCGGCCCATCCCGAATATGAATTCAGCATGGAGACGACCACCGGCATGTCGGCGCCGCCGATGGGCAGGATCAACAGAAAGCCCAGCAGCAGCGATACGACCACCAATGCTGCAAAGACTATGGGGTTCTGGGCCAGCAGCAGCCAGAGGATGAGGGCGACGATGGCGACGCCCAGCGCGGCATTCAGCATATGCTGACCCGGGAAGACGAGCGGCGCGCCGCTCAACAGCGCCTGCAGCTTGGCAAAGGCCACGATCGAGCCGGTGAAGGTGACGGCGCCGATTGCCACCCCCAGGCCCATTTCGATCAAACTGTGCACCGCGATGGCGCCGGGCGCGCCCAGCCCGAATTCCTGGGGCGAGGCGAAGGCCGCCGCCGCGACGCAGACCGCCGCCAGGCCGACTAGGCTGTGGAAGGCGGCAACGAGTTGGGGCAGCGCCGTCATCTTGATGCGCAGCGCGATAAATCCGCCGATCGCCCCGCCGACGGCGATGCCGGCGACGATCGGGGGGTAGTTCACCACGCCCGGCTGGGCCAGTGTCGTACCAATGGCGATGATCATGCCGACGATGCCGAAGCGGTTGCCCGCCTGTGAACTGACCGGCGAGGACAGGCCGCGCAGCGCCATGATGAAACAGACCGCGGCGATCAGATAGGCGAAGGAGGTCAATTCTTGGTTCACGGCTCTGTCGCCCCTCGCCTATTTCTTCTTCTTGAACATGGACAGCATGCGATGGGTGACGATGAAGCCGCCGAAGATGTTGACGGAAGCCAGCGTCACGGCGATGAAACCCATGATCTGGGCGAAGTTGAAATGGCCTGGCCCGGCGGCGATCAGGGCGCCGACAATAATCACGCTGGAGATGGCGTTGGTCACGGACATCAGCGGCGAATGCAGCGCCGGCGTCACCCGCCAGACCACGTAATAGCCCACGAAACAGGCCAGCGCGAAGACCGTGAGCCCGAAGACGAAGGGCAGGTGCCCGGTGATTTGGGTTGCCGTATCCATGTCAGGCTGCTCCTCCACCGGTCAGCGCCGGATGCACGATCTTGCCCTCGTGGGTCAGCGCCGTGCCCTTGACGATCTCGTCGTCCCAATTGATCTTCAGGGCCTTGGTGGTCTTGTCGATCAGCGGCGTCAGGAAACTCAGAAGGTTGCGGGCGTAAAGCGCGCTGGCGTCCACAGCGATGTGGCTCGGCATATTGAGATAGCCCACCAGGCTGACTCCATGCTTCACCACGACCTTGCCGGCCTCGCTGACCGGACAGTTGCCGCCCTGCTCCACCGCCAGATCGACGATCACCGAACCCTGCCGCATGCTCTTCACCATATCCTCGGTCACCAGCACCGGCGCCGGCCGGCCGGGGATGAGAGCCGTGGTGATCACGATGTCCTGCTTCTTGATGGTCTCGGCAACCAAGGCCGCCTGCTTTTTCTGATATTCGGCGCTCATGGGCTTGGCGTAGCCGGCGGTGGTCTCGGCCTGCTTGAACTCATCGTCTTCGACGGCAACGAAGGTGGCGCCCAGGCTCTTCACCTGCTCCTTGGAGGCAGGCCGGACGTCGGTCGCCGAGACGATGGCGCCCAGGCGCCGCGCCGTGGCGATGGCTTGCAAGCCCGCCACGCCGGCACCCATGACGAACACCCGGGCCGGCGCCACGGTACCGGCCGCGGTCATCATCATCGGCAAGGCGCGCCCGAAGACCGTGGCGGCTTCGATGACCGCCCGATATCCCGCCAGGTTGGCCTGGGAGGAGAGTACGTCCATGGTCTGGGCCCGCGTGATCCGCGGCATGAATTCCATGGCAAAGGCATTCACCCCCTGGCTGGCATAGGCTGCCACCTGATCCCTCGCGGCATAGGGGGCGAGGATGCCGACCAGCATGGCGCCGGATTTCAGCAGCGCCATCTCGTCCGGACCGCCTTCGGCGGCGGTGAGCGGACGTTGCACCTTCAAGACGATATCGGCATCGCCGATGGCCGATTTTTCATCCGAGACGATCTTGGCGCCGGCTTCGGCCAGCGAGGCGTCGGTATAAGCTGCACCCAGGCCGGCACCGGTCTCCACGACCACCTCGGCACCCAGGGCGATCAGTTTTTTCACCGTATCCGGCGACACGGCGACGCGCAGCTCATGGGCGCGCCGTTCTTTGGCGATGCCAATTTTCATATGTGACGCAACCTTGTGCAATGCCCCGGAACCGGCTGGACACAATGCCGGACGACCTATCGAATCTCAAGGGGCGAATCGGGCGACGAGCTCGTACCAGAGTTGGACTTCCCATGATGCATAGCCTTGCCGATCTTGCCGATGCCTTTCGCCGTCAGGCCGGTTACTGCGATATTCTGGGCTCGCCCCTTTGGGCGCAAACGATGCGCCAAGCCGCCGACGACATCGCGGCGGACGGACCCATCGGTCGGATCGTCGCTGGTTGGCCGGGGGATTTGCATCTGGGCGCTCCGGCCTTGCGGTTCTTCGGGGGCCTGCACTATCTGGCCCTGGCCGGTCACGCGCCTTCGCTGGCCGCGCAACTACCCTCCACCGGCGGGTGGCCCGATGCCGATCTATGGCAGACGCTGCTCGCCGCCGTGGCCGGCAACGTCGATCTGTTGAAGCACGCCATCGAATCGCCGCCTCAGACCAACGAAGTCGGTCGCTCCGCCGTCTTGCTGGGCGGCTTTTTGCGGATTGCCGCCAGAATCCGCCTGCCCCTGCGTCTGCGCGAGATTGGTTCGAGCGCCGGGCTCAATCAATGTTGGGATCGCTTCTTCTACGAGCTAGGCCCGTATCGCTGGTCGGGCCAAAATCCGTCGCTTACGATTGCCGTGGATTGGCAGGGTGGCGCGCCCGATCTCAATGCATCTGTCACCGTTGCCGATCGCCGGGGTTGCGATCTCCGGCCGATCGATCTGACCAACCCGGACGCGCGCCTCTGGTTGCAGGCCTATGTCTGGCCGGACCAGGCGGCGCGCCTGGCAATACTTCGCGGCGCCATCGCCACCGCCCTGGCCATGGGTATCCATGTCGAAAAGGCCTCAGCCGCGACTTGGCTTGCCCGGGAACTCGCCGATCGGCCAACAGGGCAGACGATGGTGATCTATCACTCGGTGGTCTTGCAGTACTTCGGTGAAGCGGAGCGCGCAACGTTTCTCGCCGCCCTCGCCCAGGCAGGTGCCGCGGCAACTTACGAGACGCCTATCGCCTGGCTGCGCCTCGAGCACGATGCCCTGATGGACGATTTCTCCCTGCGCCTCACGCTCTGGCCCGGGGGTGAGGAAACCCTTCTGGCGCTGGCCCATCCCCATGGCCGCTCGGTGGGTTGGCGGGGTTAGTGGCTCCCCTGTCGCTCCGTCGGCGCCGCCAAGCCGAACTGTTTCAACAGTTTCTTCTGGCGGCGCTCCAGCGCGCGGCAGTCGAAGCCCTCGATCAATTCACGGAACAGGCGATGCCAGTTGATCTCGGCGCCCAGATGCAAGAACACGGAGCCGAGTCCGATGGCGGCGCGGTCCATGAACACGAATTCCCGTGGCGGCTTGACCGGCCCCAGCCTGCGCAGATCGGCGTGGACACCCTCGGCCACTTCGCGCCCGTAGACGCCGGATGATTTTTCCTGGATGCGGCGAGATCGATCTTCCATCAACGGTCCATAGACGAAACCGGCCCAGCGGTTCAACACCGCGATGGTCTCTTTGTTCAGGTTCTGAAAGCCCCAGGATTCATAGGCATGGACGGCCAGATCACGGTCGTTGTTCATCAACGCGTGATAGAGGTCGATGACGCCCTGAACGAACGAAGCGCCGAAGATTCGGATGCAGCCGAAGTCGAGCAGATTGACCGATCCGTCGGGCTTCAAGGTGTAGTTGCCCAGATGCGGATCGCCATGGATCACGCCATAGAAATAGAAAGGCACGTACCAGGCGCGGAACATGTTGTAAGCGACGCGATTGCGCAGTTCGAGGTCGCTATGGGCCTTGATGAAGGGGATCAGCGGCATGCCCTCGAGCCAGGTCATGCTCAGCAAGCGGCCGGTGGAAAGATCCTCCAAGGCTTTGGGCACCTCGATGCTGGGCTCCCTGGCCAGCATGGCGCCATAGAGGCCCATGTGTTTGGCCTCCTGGCGGTAATCCAGTTCCTCGCGCAGGCGCGCGGCGATCTCTGCATGGATGTCTTTGGTGACGATGGCTCTGTCGTAGCGTTCGTAGATGGAGAAGATCAGGCGCAGTTGCTTGAGATCGGCCTCCACCGCCGACTGCATGTCGGGATACTGCAGCTTGCAGGCGAGAAGGCGCCCGCCATGGGATGTTGCGCGATGGACCTGACCCAGGCTCGCCGCCGCGGCGGCTTCTTTTTCGAATGTCGCGAAGCGGCGCTGCCAATTGGGGCCTAATTCGCTGGTCATACGGCGCTTGACGAAGGGCCAGCCCATGGACGGCGCGTCGGCCTGAAGTTGCGCCAACTCGGCCACATACTCCTTGGGCAGCGCATCGGGAATGGTGGACATGATCTGGGCCACCTTCATCAGCGGGCCCTTCAGGCCGCCGAGTGCCGCCGCCAGATCGGCCGCGTGACGGTCGCGGTCGAGCTTGACGCCCAGATAACGCTCCCCGGCCAGCCGCGCCGCGAGCCCGCTGACAGCGGCCCCGACCCGGGCATAGCGGCGGACGCGGCCCGCCAGATTGTCGTCTTCGGCCACGCCCTTATTCCAACTGGTCGATCAGCCCTTCGATCATCTTGAGACCGCGATCCCAGAATCCCGGATCGGCGGCATCGAGACCGAAGGGCGCCAGCAATTCCTTATGTCGAAGTGTGCCGCCGGCACCCAGCATCTTGAGATATTTCTCGGCGAAGCCCTCTGGCGCGCTTTGATAGGCGGCATAGAGGGAATTCACCAGGCAATCGCCGAAGGCATAGGCGTAAACGTAAAACGGCGAATGGATGAAATGGGGGATATAGGCCCAAAAAATCCGATATCCGTCGTCGAATCTCAAGGCCGGGCCCAGGCTCCGGCGTTGCGTCTCCATCCAGATTTCGCCGATGCGCTCGCTGGTCAATTCGCCCTTGCGGCGCTCGTCATGCAGCCGGGTCTCGAACCCATGAAACGCGATCTGGCGCACCACGGTGTTCAGCATATCCTCGACCTTGCCGGCGATCACGATGCGTTGGCGCTTGGGGTCTTTCTCGCGTTCCAGCAGGGCGCGGAAGGTCAGCATTTCCCCGAAGACCGATGCCGTCTCGGCAAGCGTCAACGGCGTGTCCGACATCAAGGCGCCCTGAGGTCCGGCCAAAACCTGATGCACGCCATGGCCCAGTTCATGAGCCAGGGTCATCACATCGCGTGTGCGGCCGTAATAGTTCAGCAAAATGTAAGGATGCACACTGGGTGTGACCGGATGGGCGAAGGCGCCCGGCGCCTTGCCCGGCCGGGCCGGTGCATCGATCCAGCCCTTGTCGAAGAACTGCCGGCCGATCTTCGCCAGATCGGGCGAGAAGGCCGCATAGGCCTCCAGCACGATGCTGCGCGCCTGCTCCCACCCGATCTTGCGGTCGGAATCCTCCGGCAGCGGCGCGTTGCGGTCCCAGTAATCGAGATGGTCGTGCCCAAACCATTTGGCCTTGATCTTGTAATAGCGATGGGAAAGTCGCGGAAATGCCGCTTCCACCGCGCCGACCAGCGCATCCACCACCAGGTCTTCCACCTGGTTGGCGAGATTGCGGGAACTGACCGGGCGGGCAAAGCCACGCCAGCGATCCTCGATCTCCTTATCCTTGGCAAGCGTGTTGGTGATCAGGCCATATGTGGCCACCCGCTCGTTCAATCCGGCCGACAGCGACTGGGCCGCGATCTTGCGCTTCGTCCCGTCCCGGTCGGTCAGAAGGTTGAGCGTGGCATCGATGGTGAGTTTCTTGTCCTCGAATAGAAAGCGCTGCCCCGCCGTGGTCTCGTCGAACAGCCGGTTCCAGGCCGCGCGGCCGACCACAGATTTGTCATGAAGCATCCGCTCGGCCTCGTCGGAAAGCTGGTGAGGGCGGAACGCCCGCACGGTATCCAGCCAGGGGCGATAATGGGTCAGCGCCGGGGTCTTCAGCTTCGCCCCCAGCGCGCCGTCGTCGATTTTGTTGATCTCCATGGCGAAGAAGATGATATCGGCGGCGATGTCGGTGATGCGCTCCTGGATCGTCTGATAGAATTGCGCGATCGTCGGATCGGTTATGTTCCCGGCATAGACCAATTGGGCATAACTGCCGATTCGCCCCAGCAGATCCTGCAGCGCCTCATAGGCTATGATGGCCGCCGCCAGTTGCTCGCCGGATGCGCTGCCAAGCTTTCCCTCCCAACCCTTGCGAAAGGCCTTGGATTCTCCGGCTGCCTTGCTGAGGTCGGCCTCCAGCGCCGGAGCAGCCGGGCTCTCATAAAGATCGTCCAGATTCCATTGCGGTAAGTCGCCAAGATCGTTACCGGTTGTGGCCGGGGATAATTCATTCATTGAGTTAGTTCCCGTTGAGTTGGTTCCCCTTCGAAGGGTCAAGGCGAGGGCTTGCCTACCGATATAGTGGGCAGGCAGGGTTGCGCCAAGCGGATAGCGGAGGATAGAGGTGGAGTTCCAGACGTGGGAGAGCCTGCCGGCGATGTTTTTCGCCCAGAGCGGGCGGTTCGGCGGGCGACCTTTCCTCTGGACTAAAGGCGCGGCCGGCTGGCGATCCCTCTCCTACGCCGATGTGGCCGTGGAGGTGCGCCGGGTGGCCCGGGGGCTGCTGGCGCTGGGGGTGGGACCGGGCGACCGGGTGGCCCTGGTGGCCGAGAACCGCCCGGAATGGCCCATCGCCGACCTTGCCATCATGTCGATCGGAGCCATCACGGTTCCGTCATTCGCCACCAATACCGTGGCCGACCATCGCCATGTCTTGAGCCACAGCGGGGCGCGGGGCGTCATCGTCTCGTCGAAGGCCATTGCCGAACGCGTGCTGCCGGCGGCGCTGGAGGCCCACGACCTGACATTCGTTGTAACCCTGGAGGATCTACCCATCGCCCAGCAGATCGTCAAAAAGCTGGTGAACTGGCGCGATCTGCTTGCGGCCGGCGAGGGGCGGAGCGACGATCTAGAAGCATCCATCGCGCGCCTAAAGCGCGCCGACACCTGCTGCTTCATCTACACCTCGGGCACTGGCGGCACGCCCAAGGCGGTCATGCTGACCCATGGGTCCATCCTCTCCAACTGCCTTGGGGCCTATCACCTGCTGCTCGATCTCGGCGTCGGCGATGAGGTGTTCCTGTCCTTCCTGCCCCTCTCCCATGCCTATGAGCATACGGTGGGTCAATTCTTTCCCATGACCATCGCGGCCCAGATCTACTATGCCGAGAGCGTCGAGAAACTGACGGAAAACATGGTCGAGGTTCGCCCGACCATCATGACCGCCGTGCCCCGGCTCTACGAGGCGATGTATCAGCGCATCCAGCGCAGCATCGCCAAGGCCACCCCTCTGCAACGCCGGCTCTTCCAGCTTGCCCTCGATCTCGGCCGCCGCCGCCAGGAGAGGCCGGGCAGCGTTGGCCCGATCGATCGCCTTCGCGATCTCTTCGTGGAGTTCACAGTGCGGCGCAAGCTGCGCAAGCGCTTCGGCGGGCGACTGAAGGCCTGGGTCTCGGGCGGTGCCGCGCTCAACGAAGAAATTGGCATGTTCTTCCTTTCCCTGGGTGTGCGCCTGCTGCAGGGTTATGGGCAGACGGAGGCTTCCCCCGTGGTCAGCGCCAATCTGCCGCGCCAGATCAAAGTTCGCAGCGTCGGCCCGGCTCTCGTGGGCGTCGAGATCGTCATCGCCCCGGACGGCGAGATCTTCGTGCGCTCCGAATCGGTGATGAAGGGTTACTGGCGCGACGAGGCGGCGACTGCCGCCGCCATCCAGGATGGCTGGCTCCACACCGGCGACATCGGAACATTGGATGGGGATGGCTACCTGCAGATCACCGACCGCAAGAAGGACATCATCGTGCTCTCGGGCGGCGACAACGTCTCGCCGGCCCGGGTCGAAGGTTTCCTGGTCCTCCAGCCGGAGATCAACCAGGCCATGGTTCATGGCGACCGGCATCCCCATCTCGTGGCATTGCTGGTGCCGGATACGGATTTCATCAAGAACTGGGTCAGGCGCCAGGGCGGTTCGGCGGAGCTTTCTCGCCTCGCCGAAGATGGCGAGTTCCACCGCGCCCTGGTGCCGGTGATCGACCGGGTCAATGCCGGGCTTTCGCCCATCGAGCGGATTCGTCGCTTCGCCATCGCGAGCGAACCCTTCACCAGCGACAACGCCATGATGACCGTGTCGCTGAAGATCCGCCGCCACAAGATCAAGGAGCGGTACGGGGCGCTGCTGGAAGGCCTCTATACGCCGTAGTACTCCCGGTACCAGGCTACGAAATTGGAGACGCCGACCTCGATATCGGTGGTCGGGCGAAATCCGAGATCCCGAGTCGTCGGTTCGATGTCCGCGAGAGTCGCCTTCACGTCACCCGGCTGCATTGGCTGGAAGTCGATATCTGCCTTGCGCCCGCAGGCCTTTTCGATGGTGGCGATGAAATCCATCAGGGGCACCCCGCGATGGCTGCCCAGATTGTAGATCCGATGCGGAGGCTCCTCGGCTTTCCTCGCCGGCGGCCGGTCGACTGCCGCCACCACGCCCGCGACGATGTCGTCGATGTAGGTGAACCCGCGCATCATCTCGCCGCGGTTGAAAACCTGAATCGGCTTGCCGGCCAGAATGGCCCCGGTAAACAGGAACGCCGACATGTCGGGCCGGCCCCAGGGACCGTAGACGGTGAAGAAACGAAGCCCCGTCGCCGGAATGCCGAAGAGATGGCTGTAGGCGGCCGTCATCAATTCGTCCGCCAACTTGGTCGCCGCATAGATCGATACCGGCCGCTCGACACGATCATCCACGGCAAAAGGCATCTTCGTGTTGCCCCCGTAAACCGAGGACGAACTGGCGTAAACCAGATGTTGCAACCGCTGCAATCGACGGCAGGCTTCTAGCACCACCAGCTGCCCGGTGACATTGGCATCGACATAGGCGAAGGGGTCCACCAGGGAATAGCGAACCCCGGCTTGGGCTGCCAGATGGACTATGCCCGTGAGTTCGGGATGGCGGGCGAAGAAATCGCCGGCGGCCGTCTTCTCAGCAAGGTCGATGCGGTGGAATTTGAAGCCCTTGCGACCCTCGAGCTGGGCCAGGCGGGCAGCCTTCAGTTTCGGGTCGTAGTACGCATTGAGATTGTCGACGCCGATCACCGCTTCGCCGCGATCGAGCAGGCGCCGGGTCACGTGAAATCCGATAAAGCCGGCCGCGCCAGTGACCAAAATCATCAAATGCCCCCAATCGGCGGGGAGCATAGCGAACGGGCCTGCGAAGCAAAGCAATTTCCTGTGCCGGCAGTGAAGCTGGCGGACAGTCCATAACCCGGCAGACTCCCGAGCGGGCGGTTTGTTGCGTTCTCCGACGGCGGGCGAGCGTTTAATTGCGACTTGCCCGCCGCTGCATTAGATTCTCTCGTTGAAGCAAGCCTTTAAGAAGCAAGCGCCCGGGAGGGCACCCCATGCCGCTCGATGCCGTCACGCTCGACGACAAGTATTCGCTCGAAAGCGGCCGGGTCTTCATTACCGGGACCCAGGCGCTCGTCCGATTGCCCATGATGCAGCGCCAGCGCGACCTTGCCGCGGATTTGAACACCGCCTGCTACATCACCGGCTATCGCGGCTCGCCGCTGGGCGGCGTCGATCTGGCCCTGTGGCAGGCCCGCAAATTCCTGAAACAGAACCACATCCAGTTCCAGCCGGGCGTGAACGAGGATCTGGCGGCGACCGCGGTCTGGGGCAGCCAGCAACTCGATCTCTTCGGCGATTCGAAATACGACGGCGTCTATTCCATGTGGTACGGCAAGGGCCCGGGCGTCGATCGCAGCGGCGATGTGCTGCGCCACGGCAATCTGGCCGGCACCGCCAAGCACGGCGGCGTGCTGCTGCTGGCGGGCGACGATCATACCTGCAAATCCTCGACCACCGCCCACCAGAGCGAATATGCCTTCATGGATGCCGGAATTCCGGTCTTCAATCCGGCGGGCGTGCAGGAATTCCTCGATCTCGGTCTCTATGGCTGGGCCATGTCGCGCTATTCGGGCTGCTGGATCGGCTTCAAGGTGGTGGCCGAGACCGTCGACAGCACGGCCTCCTGCTATGTCGATCCCCACCGCATCGATATCAAGATTCCGGATGACTACGCCCTCCCCCCGGAAGGCCTCAACATCCGCTGGCCGCAATCCTCCTTCGCCTCGGCCCAGGCGCTGGAGCAGGAGATGCGCCTGCACAAGCACAAACTCTATGCCGCCCTTGCCTTCGCCCGGGCCAACAAGCTCAATCGCATCGTCATGGATAGCCCGCGCCGGCGCTTCGGCATCGTCACCTGCGGCAAATCCTATCTCGATGTCCGCCAGGCGCTGGACGACCTCGGCATCGACGATGCCCATGCCGCCGAAATCGGGCTTGTCGTCTACAAGGTCGGCATGACCTGGCCGCTGGAACGCGACGGCATGCGGCATTTCGCCGAGGGCCTGGAGGAGATCCTCGTCGTCGAGGAAAAGCGCGCCCTGGTCGAAAACCAGTTGAAGGAACAGCTCTACAATTGGAACGAAAGCGTTCGCCCCCGGGTGATCGGCAAATTCGACGAAAAGGGCGAATGGATCCTTCCCTCCGCCGACGAGCTGACGCCGGCCCGCATTGCGCGCATCATTGCGCGGCGCATCGCCCGCTTCCACACCAGCCCGCGGATCGAACAGCGTCTCGCCTTTCTCGAGGCCAAGGAAACCGCGCTGTCGAATTTGAAGCCGCCAATCCGTCGCATCGCCTACTTCTGCTCGGGCTGCCCGCATAATACCTCCACCAAAGTGCCGGAAGGCAGCCGGGCGCTCGCCGGCATCGGGTGCCATTTCATGGCCCAGTGGATGGATCGCGACACCCGGAGCTTCACCCAGATGGGCGGCGAAGGCGCCACCTGGCTGGGCCAGGCGCCTTTCAGCAAGACCGGACACGTGTTCCAGAATCTGGGAGACGGCACCTATTACCATTCCGGCAGCCTCGCCATCCGTGCCGCCGTCGCAGCCAACGTCAATATCACCTACAAGATTCTCTATAACGACGCGGTTGCCATGACCGGCGGCCAGCCCGTCGATGGCCCCCTCGACGTGCCGACGGTGGCCTTGCAGATTCACGCCGAGGGCGTGAAGCGCATCGCTATCGTCACCGACGAGCCGAAGAAATATCCGACATCGAGCGTCTTCCCGCCCGGTGTCGAGGTCTTCCACCGCGATCGCCTGGATCACGTGCAGCGCCAGATGCGCGAGACCGCCGGCGTCACCGCGATCATCTATGACCAGACTTGTGCTGCCGAAAAGCGCCGCCGGCGCAAACGCGGCTTGATGGAAGATCCGCCCAAGCGTGCCTTCGTCAACGAGCTTGTCTGCGAAGGCTGCGGCGACTGCGGCGTCAAGTCCAATTGCCTATCGGTCATCCCTGTGGAGACGGAATACGGGCGCAAGCGAGCGATTGATCAATCCACATGCAACAAGGACTTCTCCTGCGTCGACGGCTTCTGCCCCAGCTTCGTCACCGTGCACGGCGGCCGGTTGCGCAAGCACAAGACCGCCGCGGTTTCCAGCGACGGTTTCGCTGCCCTGCCTGAACCCAAGCTGCCGGACATGTCGCAGCCCTACGGCATTCTGGTGACCGGCGTCGGGGGAACCGGCGTCGTGACCATCGGCGCGCTGCTGGTTCAGCCATGTTCGCCTCGCCCAAAAGCCCGAAGACATCCACGCGGTGCGGATCGCCGCGGGCGGCGCGCGCCTGCTGCTGGGTTGCGACATTGTCGTGGCCGCCACATTCGATGGCTTGGCCAAGATAGCCCAGGGCGAGACTCGCGCCATCATCAACACCCATGAGACGGTGACCGGCGATTTCACCCGCAACGCCGACCTCGAATTTCCCACCGCGGCCCTCAAGACCTTGATCACCGATGCCGCCGGCAAATCGGCCACCGATTTCCTCGATGCCACGCGGCTCGCGACGGCCCTGCTCGGCGATTCCATCGCCACCAATCCCTTCATGCTCGGCTTCGCCTATCAGAAGGGGTTGATACCGATCGCCGGCGCCACGCTGGAGCGGGCCATCGAACTGAACGCCGTGGCCGTCGACGCCAACAAGCGCGCCTTCCTCTGGGGTCGCCGTGCCGCCCACGATCTGGCGGCCGTCGAGCGCTTCGTCGATGAAGTGGCCCCACAGAGCGTTGCCATGCCGCTGGCGCATGGCCTGGATGAAATCCTCGCCAAGCGCGTCGAATTCCTCACGGGATACCAGGACGCTGCCTATGCCGCGCGATATCGCGCCCTGGTGGAGCGCGTACGCGCCGCCGAGGCCGAGCACGCGCCCGGCATGACCGGTCTGGCCGAGGCCGTCGCCCGCTATTACTTCAAGCTGCTCGCCTACAAGGATGAATACGAAGTGGCGCGGCTCTATACCGATGGCCGGTTCCATGAAGCCCTGAAGGCGCAGTTCGAGGGTGACTACCGTCTCGAATTCCATTTGTCGCCCCCGCTCCTGGCGTCGCGCGATCCCGACAGCGGCCAACCCATCAAGCGGAAATATGGACCTTGGATGTTTCAGGCCTTTCGCCTCATGGCGCGGCTGAAATTCCTGCGCGGCACCACTTTTGACATCTTCGGCCTTACTGCCGAACGCAGGCTGGAACGCCAACTCATCGTCAACTACGAGGGCCTGATCGACCAAATCCTTGCCGGCCTCAGCCACGACAGGCATCGCCTGGCCGTGGCATTGGCCTCGATCCCGGAGCAGATCCGTGGCTACGGCCACGTCAAGCAGTCCCATCTCGACAAGGCGATGAAGCGTCAGGCGGAACTGCAGAGCGAATTCAACGCGCCGACCACGAGACAGACGGCTGCCGAATAGGCCGCCTCGCCTACCTATCCATGAACCATGGCGTAAGCTCGCAAACGCGCATCCAAATTTGGATCGATGCGAGTTTTATGATCGGTTTAATGAGACGCGATTCGTTATCGCCGGGTTCATACGGCGTCTTTCGAGGGTCCAGCACCGGTGCTTAATTCACGTTGATTCGGTCGCCATCAACATTGAAAAGCCTTTCCGGATCCTTCCGCAAACCGGAGAAATCGCGGACATGGCGCAGACGACGCGAATGAGCCATAGCGGTCCCCTAGCGTCGTGAAGCTCCTCGCCAACCGCCGCAGAATGAGCCAGCCCTCGCCCCCCGTCCGCTGTGCTGGCTCCTTATTGACAAGGCGCCTTAAGGCTTCAAATCTCAGTCCTTGAGTTGTTTCCGAGCGGTCCCGAAGTCGCCGAGTTGATAATCGAACGCCCCCGCTGGCGAGAACGAGATGCCGAATTCTCCCGGCTTTGACATACGGCGGACACCCGCTCCGCTTTGCCATGGCTTCGTGGGCATCTGGCTAGATCAAATGCGCGTTCCACTCCAATAGTGGGGCCAGCACTAAGGGTGGGATTTCGGAAAAGTAGGACTAAGGTCCAATACAGGCCCAATACATCGCCACGCTATATTTCGGACGCATCCCGTTTCCGCGGCTTAGCTGGGAGGTCCGGTTCGTGGCTGCGAGTGCCGTCACCAAATTTGACGACCCCTACTCGTATCAGGCAACGGTCCGTGGGGCGGACGTAGAGATTACTGTCACAAAACGCGGGGAATTTCGGGCGGTGCTGGTGGATACGCCATCCCATCGACGCCATACCGGAATAATGACCCAGTTCGAGGAACTTCTGGCGGCCAATCTAGACTCGCCTGTACCAATGCCCCAGCTCTGCAGGGCTCTAGGGGTATCGACGCGCAGCTTGCAGCTATGCTGCGCCGAGTTCCTGGGGATGGGCCCGAATCGATATAGTCGCCTCCGGCGGATGCATGCGGCGCACTCGGCATTGCGTCGTGCCGGCCCCGAAATCCGCTCTGGCCGAAGTCGCACGGCGCCATGGGTTTTCCGAGCTAGGCCGCTTTGCGGTCAACTATCGTTCACTCTTCGGCGAAAGCCCCTCCGACACCGTACGCCATCGTGTCGGCCGGTCCCGCTCTCACCATGTTGCGGTATTTGCATAGCGGGCGGCGGCGAGCGCCACCTAAGGTGCCGCGGTATTCTCCCTGATCAACTCCGCGTCGATCCTCGGGTGAGTAGGTCGCCAATGCAGTTGCAGGGAAGAAGAATTCGGGCCGCGCGTGGCGGCAAACTAAGACAACGGACGCATCTTAACCAGAGGGATCCCACAATGATTCATTTGATCAAGAGACTGGTCGCTGCTGCTTTGCTGTCCGCTGCGGCTGTCATTCCGTTCGCCACACATGCCGACGCCCAACAAAAGGGCGTGACGGCAGGCTTCTTGCGATGCGATGTCGCCGGCAGCGTAAGCTTCATCTTCGGATCGACCCGAGATCTCACCTGCACCTATGAGGCAAGCGGCACCCATCGGGTTGACAACTATACGGGCGAGATCAAGCAATACGGCATCGACATCGGGTATCAGAAGAAGGGCGTGATTGTTTGGAGCGTCGTAGCGCCCACCAATGACGTGGGCACTGGCGCGCTTGCCGGCGACTATGGCGGCGTCAACGCCACCGTCGCGGCCGGACTCGGCGTTGGGGCCAATGCGCTCTTCGGCGGCTACAAGGACTCGATCGCGCTGCAGCCGCTGAGTGTAGAAGGCATCCAAGGGATCAATCTCGCCGCCGCGATCGCCAGCGTCAGTTTGAAGGCCGCGCCATAGTTGGGGATGCGCGGGCAGCTGGCCCGATTGGGCAGCAATGGACTCTGCCTGCCGCTAGCTGGGGCAGTGACGCCTTGGGGGGCGAGGAAGGTGGCAGGGAACGTGACCGCGCAGGGTGATTAGAACGGGCAGACGTGAGATGGCGGCGCTACCAGGGAACTCTCGAGCTTGTCCCATCCAGCGCTGAAGCGTGATCAGCTCACTGGTATGTGAAAAGTGTAACGGTTTGTCCTATGACCACTCGATCCTGGAAGGAAATCTGCAATGACACTTAGCAACCTAGTCAACCGAGCTATGGACGGGCTAGCAGCCGTCTTGCTGGTGACCGCACTTCCCTGGTTCGTAACCCCGTCTGTAGCTCAGGAGAAGAAGCCGAATATCCTGGTCATCATGGGCGACGATGTCGGCTGGTTCAATGTCGGTGCCTACAGCCGCGGCATCATGTCGGGCAAGACCCCAAACCTCGACAGCCTCGCCTCGCAAGGGATGATGTTCACCGACTATTACGCCGAGGCGAGCTGCACAGCCGGCCGCGCCAACTTCATCACTGGCGAACTCCCGATCCGCACCGGTCTGACGACGGTTGGCCAGGCCGGCGCAAACGTCGGGATACCCGATCAGGCGGTAACGCTGGCCACCGTACTCAAGTCGCTCGGCTATGAAACCGGGCAGTTTGGCAAGAACCACCTGGGTGACCTGAACAAGTTCCTGCCGACGGTGCACGGCTTCGACGAATTCTTCGGTTACTTATACCACCTGGATGCGATGTCGGACCCTTACTGGTTCGACTACCCGCAGGACTGGATCGACAAGTACGGGCCGCGCGACCTCGTTCATTCCTGGGCAACGGACGCGGACGACCCCACCGTGATGCCGCGCTGGGGCAAGGTCGGCAAGCAGAAGATCGTCGATGAGGGCCCGCTGGCGCCGTTCCCGAACATGGCCGGACGCCAGAACTGGCAGGAAGGCCAAAAGGCCAAGTACGACATGGAGACCTTCGACGACGTGCTGGTCCAGGCCAGCGAGCGTTTCATGGACAAAGCCAAGCAGGACGGCAAGCCGTTCTTTGTCTGGCACAACACGACGCGCATGCACGTCTTCACCTACATCCCGCCCAGGTACCAGGCGATGATGAACGCCACGAGCAATTACGGCCTGGAAGAAGCCGGCATGGCACAGATGGACGACAGCGTCGGCGAATTGCTCAAGCATCTGCAGGACATCGGCGAGGCCGACAACACCATCGTCATCTTCACCACCGACAATGCGGCATGACGCCGTTCAGGGCTACCAAAGGCACCGTCTACGAAGGCGGCTTCCGGGTACCGGCGATCATCCGCTGGCCGGGCAAGGTCAAACCGGGTTCGGTGGAGAACGGCATCTTCTCCGGTCTCGACTGGCTGCCCACGCTCACCGCCGCTGCGGGAAACCCCGACATCACCGATCAGCTTCTGAAAGGCGTGAAATTGGGCCGGGGCGAGTCCTTGAATGACATGGGCGGCGGCTACCTGAACGACTTCATGGCTCGCGAGTTCTGGCGCTTCGTCGTGGTACAGCAGCAGGTAGCGAAGTTGGCGGAAACGGCGATCGACTATCCGCCGATGCAGGCGCCCGCGACCTTCAACCTGGACGCTGTGAAGAGGGCGATTGAGGAAGCGATCAAGGCCCACGAAGGACAATAGTCGAACTCTCGATAGGGCGGGTGGCAGGCGAAGCGGCCGCCCGCTTGCTTTAATACAAATTCCAAGGTGTGTAGTTGACTGTTTACAGGTTACGCTCAGCAGATAGTGACCTAGGTCAGCAATATTTATAAATGCTAAGTCGCATATCGACTTCATGCGGAACGTGAGAGCCATGCCGCGCAGCCAGGCGATTCTACGGCATCCACGCCCTGATCTCCCGGGATGAACTACACGTTCCAATTCTGAACGGCGCGCCTCTCGAAATTCTCGGAGAGTCAAAATGGCAGCACGAACAAAAGGATCTCCATCGCTCAAGATTACCGCTAGGCGGAAGGCCCACCCATCGCCGATGATGACCGCGGACCGAAGGGCCGACGGCAAGACGCTGCGTGACGCCGTGCCACGCGATGCGCATGCCACCTGGCGGGCCCATAAGGGTCGAGCGGATCCGATCGCCATCCTTCACGCTGCGGATGCGACCAGGCAGCCGGAGCTGGTGCCACTGCGCTACGGGCGCATGCTGCAATCGCCATTCACCTTCTACCGCGGGTCCGCGGCTGTCATGGCCGCCGATCTCGCCCATACGCCGGCAACCGGCATCCAGGTCCAGGCGTGCGGCGACTGCCATTTGATGAATTTTGGCGGCTTTGCTACGCCGGAACGCCGATACATCTTCGACATCAACGACCTCGATGAAACGCTGCCCGCGCCCTGGGAATGGGATGTCAAACGGCTCGTCGCCTCCTTCGTGCTCGCAGCACGTTCCAACAGACTTTCCGATAAGAACGGGCGCGATGCAGCGGTTGCCTGCGCGCGCAGCTATCGCCGCCAGATGCGTAACTTTGCAGACATGGACGTGCTGGACATCTGGTATGCCCGGCTCGATGACCGCGACTTCCTGGCAATGCTGCCGCGCCACCGCAAGGCGATATTGAGCAAACGGATCGCCAAGGCAACGTCGCGCAGCAGTTCCGAACTGGTGTTCCCGAAGCTGGTCGAGGTGGCCGGCCAACAGCCCCGAATCCATGACAGCCCACCGACCATCTTTCACGAGGAGCGATCGCGTGCCTCCGGCTATATGGACATGCTGAGGGATGCGCTGGCGAAGTATCGGGAAACCCTGGCCGAGGATCGGCGCATTCTGCTCGATCGCTACCGGATGGTGGATGCGGCGGTGAAGGTGGTTGGCATCGGCAGCGTCGGGACGCTCTGCATGGTGGCTTTGATGATGTCCATCGCGGATCGACCGTTCTTCCTGCAGCTCAAGGAGGCTAACGCATCGGTGTTGGAAGCCTACGCCGGGAAAAGCGCCTACCCCCACCACGGGCAGCGGGTGGTGATGGGTCAGCGGCTGATGCAGCCGGCTTCGGACATGTTCCTTGGCTGGATTACCGGGCCGAAGGGCCGGCACTTCTACGTGCGCCAGCTGCGCGACGTGAAGCTGAGCCCCTTGGTTGAGACCTATGACGCCGAGATGCTGTCGATCTACGCCAAGGCCTGCGGCTGGGTATTGGCGCGCGCGCACGCCAAAGCGGGCGATCCCTGGGCCATCACCGGCTATCTCGGCAAGCGGGACGATTTCGACGAGGCGATGGGAAAATTCGCGCTGGCCTATGCCGACCAGGCTGAGCGTGACCATGCGGGACTGAAGGCTGCCGTGCGTACCGGCATCATTGAGGCGCAGCTGGAACGTTGAAAGAGCAGGCGACGATGACAAGCCATTAGCCTGTCCTGCTGGGTCCGGCCCCGCCGCTGGATCCAGTGGGATCTGCCGCCTCGAGAAAGAATGCGCTTGGAGCAAGCCGGCATCACCAATCTGATTGCCGTCGCTATCGCAATGGCAGTTGCAGCGGGAATCACCGCGCTGTTGCCGCGTCTGCCGCTGCCGGGCGTGGTGCTGAAGCTTGGCATCGGCGCCCTCATCGGGCCACAGGTTCTGGGGTTGGTTCATCCGGGGGTGACGCTGAACTTCCTGGCCGACTTCGGCCTGGGGATGCTTTTCCTGATGGCGGGTTCGAGATGGACCCTGCCGTGCTGCGGGGGCGCCCACTGCGCAACGCTGCTTGGCTGTGTTCTCACGGCAGTTATAGCGGTTGGGGCCTCTACCGTGCTGTCTTTGGCCAATGTTGTTGATGCGCCCATTCTGACCGCTCTCGCTCTGAGCACGACCACGATCGGCCCCCTGATGCCGCTGTTGTGCGATGCCCCGGTCTGCTTGGCCCACCCTACGGCCCTATGGTGCTCGCCGCCGGCCTCAACCACGACAGGTATCGCCTGGCCGTGGCATCGGCCTCGATCCCGGAGCAGATCCGTGGCTACGGCCACGTCAAGCAGGCCCATCTCGACAAGGCGATGAACCGTTAGGCGGAACTGCTGAGCGAATTTAAGGCGCCGACCACGAGGCAGAACCCCCCGCCGGGCGAAAGATCAATCGGAGAGTGCCGCCGCCACGCGCCGGGCGATGAAGGGCAGAATGCGCGTACTGCGGGCCTGCGCCTCGCCGCTGGTGAAGACGGTCAAGATGAACTTGCGTGCATTGGGCAACCCGACGATGGCCGCATCGTGCTTGACCTGGCTCGTCCAACCGGCCTTCGACCAAAGCCGCGATCCCCGCGGCAATCCCTCGCCCAGAAAACCGAAGACCTGATCGAAGGGTGCTTGCGGATCGGACTTGGCCGGGATGGGGCGCGCCAGCAGTTTCATCATGGCGGCCGAGCGGCGCTTGTTCACCGCCTCCCCGCGTTCGATCGCCAGCAGCAGACGCGCCACCGCATCGGTCGACAGCATGTTTCGGTTGTTGGGCGCGGCAAGGCGCGACTGGCGCTCGCGACCGTAGGGCGCCTCGCTCCACGTCTTCTGGGTCAGATTGATGCCGGTGAACGCCGGATAACCCCAGCTTGCGAAATAGCGATTGATCGACCGCCGCCGCGCCAGCCAGGCATCGAGCGCGGCTTGGGGTAATTCCGGACCGCCGGTCGTTCCGGTCAGCAGATCGACGATATGATTCGTCGCATCGTTGCTCGATTGCCCGATCATCGCCGCCATGGCCCCGCGCAGTTCCGCGCTGGACTTCAGCCTGCCTGTCTCAAGCCAGGCTTGCGCCGCGGCCATATAGAACAATTTGACAACACTTGCCGGGTAGATCGGCCGATGGCCCCGAAGCGAAGCGCCGATCGCATTGCCGCGCCGCGGCACGACCAGGGTCATTGCCAAATCGTTTACCGCCAGATCCGGGAAACGTCGATGCGCCGCTGCCGCGATCGTCGCAATAATCTGAGCTAAGCGCGGGTGATCCTGCCAGCCGCGCGATACTGGCCCCCTGCGGGCTGATATAGCCATTGAACCCATTGAATTTATCTACCACTATTCGCGCCCAGTGGCCTCGACGAAAGAAGCGAGGCGGCGCCGAGAAGCGCAGGCTCGCGGCCATCGAGGGGCAAAAGAACATCAGGGAGACAGATCATGACGTTCAGATTTGCGGGGCTCAAATTCGCCTCGCTTCTCGTATCGACGGTGCTTCTCGCCAGCACTGCGGTCCAGGCCGAGACGGTGCTGAACCGCGGCAACGGCGCCGAGCCCGAGACGCTCGACCCGCAGAAATTGACTGGCGTGCCGGAAGCAAACATCTCCTATGACCTGTACGAAGGTCTGGCGACTCTCGACGACCATGGCAACCCGACGGGCGGCGTCGCCAAGAGCTGGGACGTCAGCGACGATGGCAAGGTCTATACCTTCCATCTGCGCGAAGATGCCAAGTGGTCCAATGGCGATCCGATCACGGCCGACGACGTCGTCTATTCGCTGCGCCGCATCGTCGACCCGAAAATCGCCGCCGAATACGCCTATATCTATTCGCCGATCGTCAACGCCGATGAGATCAGCGGCGGCAAGGAACCCGATCTGACCAAGCTTGGCGTGGTTGCCGTCGATCCGCATACTGTAAAGATCTCGCTGAAGGCCCCGACGCCCTATCTCATCGGCCTTCTCGCCCACACCTCTTCGCAGATCGTGAACAAGGCTGCCATCGACAAGTTTGGCGATCAGTGGACACGGCCGGGCAACAACGTCAGCAGCGGCGCCTATACGCTCGCCGAGTGGACGCCCCAGTCGCGTGTCGTACTGGTCAAGAACCCGAACTTCCATGATGCGGCGAACGTCAAGATCGACAAGGTCGTCATGTATCCGACGGAGGACCTCAGCGAAGAATACAAGCGCTTCCGCGCGGGTGAACTCGACGTCACCTATACCGTGCCCTCGGAGAAGATCGCCGAGGCGCAGAAGCAGTACAAGGACGAGTTCAGCGACTCCGCTTATTTCGGCACTTACTTCTTCGCAATCAACATGACCAAGGAACCGTTGGGTTCGAATCTCAAGCTGCGCGACGCGCTTTCCATGGCCATCGACCGCGAGACGCTGACCAAGAAGATCACCCAGGGCGGCGAGATACCGGCCTATTCCTGGATGCCGCCGGGCGTTCCGGGGTACGAGCAGCAGAAGCTTGCCTTCGCTTCCATGACGATGAAACAGCGCACCGCCAAGGCGAAACAGATTCTCAGAGACGCCGGTTACGGCCCCGGCAAGCCGCTGCAAATCGAAATCCTCTACAACACCAGTGAAAACCACAAGAAAATCGCCATCGCCATTGCCAGCATGTGGAAGGCGCTGGGCGTGCAAGTCAAGCTGACCAACCAGGAATGGAAGGTCTATCTCGATACCCGCCGCAAGAAAGATTATCAGATCTCGCGCGCGGGCTGGATCGGCGACTATCTCGATCCCAGCGACTTCATGGAGCAGTACCTGTCCGACGCCGGCGATTCGAACTTCATGGGCTATGTCAACAAGGACTACGACGATCTGTTGCACAAGGCAGCCTCCGAGCCGGATCCGAAGGCCCGCATGGCGGACTTCCAGAAGGCGGAATCCATCTTTCTGCAGGATCAGCCGCTGATCCCGATCTACCACTATGTCAACGTGCACATGATCAGCAAGAAAGTGGCTGGCTGGCATGACAATCTGCTCGGCTACAACCTCGAGCGTTACCTTTCGATCCAATAGGGTCGCGAGAGACTAACGCTATGAACATCGGCCGCCTGTCCGTGATCCGCATGATGCGGGAAATCGGATGGGCGGCCGATTCCTTTTCTGCCGGGGGGAGCTGAGGCGCGTGTACCAGTTTGCCATCAAGCGCCTGCTTGGAGCGGTACCGACATTGTTGCTGATCACCACCGTGTCGTTCTTCATGATGCGGTTGGCGCCGGGTGGCCCCTTCGACAAGGAACGGGTCGTACGGCCCGAAATCGAAGCGGCATTGAAGCACGCCTATCATCTCGACGAACCCATGCCGATGCAGTTCTTGCGCTATCTGGGCAATCTGCTGCGCGGCGATTTCGGCCCCTCCTTCCAATACAAGGACTTCACGGTCACGGAGTTGATCTGGGGCGGATTCCCGGTCTCGCTGCGCCTGGGCGCCCTGGCGATTGTTTTCGCCCTCGTGATCGGCGTTGCCGTGGGCACGATCGGCGCCTTGCGCCAAAACACTCGCACCGACTATGCCGTGATGGGCGTGGCAATGACCGGCATCATGGTGCCCAATTTCGTTCTGGCGCCGCTTCTGACCTTGGTATTCGGTCTGTGGCTTAGCTGGCTTCCCGTCGGCGGCTGGGAGAATGGCGATCTGGGCCATATCGTCTTGCCGGTGGTGGCGCTGTCGCTTTATCAGGTCAGCTGCATCGCGCGCCTGACCCGCGGCAGCATGATCGAGGTCTTGCGGACCAACTATCTGCGCACGGCCCGCGCCAAGGGATTGCCGGAGCGCATCGCGATTACCCGCCATGCCCTCAAGGCGGCGATGCTGCCGGTCATCTCATATCTGGGGCCGGCGGTCATCAACACCATCACCGGCTCGATCGTGGTCGAGCAGATTTTCAGCATTCCCGGAATCGGGCGCTACTTCGTCCAGGCCGCCCTCAACCGCGACTATACGCTGGTGATGGGCGTCACGATCTTCTATGGCGTGCTCATCATCTTCGCCAATCTTGCGGTCGACCTGATTTACGGGCTGCTCGACCCCAAAGTCCGCTACGACTGAGCTCATCATGGCAGACATCACCCTTCCCCCGGTTGCAGCCCTGGCCGAAGAGGTCAAGGGGCGTAGCCTGTGGGTGGATGCCTGGCGCCGGCTGTTGCGCAACCGCGCCGCTGTGGTCAGCATCGTCGTCCTGGTTTTCATCGCGGCCGCCTGCATCATCGCGCCGATGGTCAGTCCCATAGCCTTCGACGACGTCTTCTGGGATTCGGTCAGTGCGCCACCCGATTTCGCCTCCGGCCACTACTTCGGCACCGACGACAACGGCCGCGATCTGTTCGTGCGCACGATGTACGGCGGACGGATATCCCTCACCGTGGGCCTGGTCGCCACATTCGTCAGCCTCATCATCGGCGTCGCCTGGGGCGCCACGGCGGGTTTCATCGGGGGGCGCATCGACGGCGTGATGATGCGCATCGTCGACATTCTCTATTCCGTTCCCTTCATCTTCTTCGTCATCATGCTGACCGTGGTCTTCGGGCGGAACATCGTCCTGATCTATGTCGCCATCGGCGCGGTCTCGTGGCTCGACATGGCGCGTATCGTGCGCGGCCAGACCATGAGCCTGAAGCGCCGCGAATTCGTCGAGGCGGCACATGCCGGCGGTGTGCGGACCGCCGTCATCATCCGGCGCCACATCATTCCCAATTGCCTGGGGCCGGTGGTCATCTACATCACGCTCACCGTGCCCAATGTCATCCTGACAGAATCCTTCCTCAGTTTCCTGGGGTTGGGCGTGCAGGAGCCGGCGACGAGTTGGGGCGTGCTGATCAGCGATGGGGCACGGATCATGGAAAGCTCGCCCTGGGCGCTTTATTTCCCGGCAACGATCCTGGCGATCACGCTTGGCTGCTTCAATTTCATCGGCGATGGGCTGCGCGACGCCCTCGATCCGAAGGACCGCTAGGCCTTGACCTCGGTTCTCGACGTTCGCGATCTGGAGGTCCGCTTCGCCACGCCCGACGGTACCGTGGAAGCCGTCAACAATGTCACCTTCACGGTCGAGCCCGGCGAAACGCTTGGGATCGTCGGGGAATCCGGCTCGGGCAAGAGCCAAATATTCATGTCGGTGATGGGGCTGCTCGCCTCCAACGGCAAGGCCACGGGCAGCGTCAAGTTCCAGGGCGAGGAAGTCCTGGGCCGGCGCCCGAGCGCGTTGAATCGCATCCGCGGCGCGCGCATGTCGATGATTTTCCAGGACCCGATGACCTCGCTCAATCCCTATCTCACAATCGAGCGCCAACTCACCGAGGTCCTCGTTACTCACCGCAAGATGTCGAAGCGCGAGGCGCGCAATGTCGCCGTCGACATGCTGGAGAGCGTGCAGATTCCCGAAGCCGACCAGCGCATCGGCCTCTATCCCTTCGAATTCTCAGGCGGGATGCGCCAGCGTGCGATGATCGCCATGGCGCTGCTTTGCCAGCCCGAGCTCCTGATCGCCGATGAGCCGACCACGGCCCTCGACGTCACCGTTCAGGCCCAGATACTGGAATTGCTGGGCGAATTGAAGCGCGCCGGCAAGACCGCCTTTGCCGTCATCACCCATGACCTGGGCGTCATCGCCGGCCTCTGCGACCGGGTCCTTGTCATGTACGCCGGACGCATCGTCGAATCGGGCCCGGTGCACGACATCTTCAGGAATCCACAACATCCCTATACGGCAGGCCTGCTGTCCTCGATGCCTCGGTTGGACGAGGCCGAAGCGACGCGGCTTGCCACCATCCCCGGCCAGCCGCCGAATCTCCAGCGCCTGCCGGCCGGCTGCGCCTTCAACGATCGCTGCAAGTATGTGATGGAGCGCTGCCTGGCCGAGCGGCCGCCCCTTGCCCAATTCGCGCCCGGAAGGATGAAGGCATGCCATCTGGCCCAGCTTTGAGCGGCGCATCCCTGCTCTCGGTCCAGGACCTGAAGGTCCATTTCCACATCGGCGGCTTTCTGTCGCGCCGCAAAACAGGCCTGCTGAAGGCCGTCGACGGCGTCAGTTTCGACCTCAGGCCGGGCGAGACCCTTGGGCTCGTCGGGGAATCGGGCTGCGGCAAGACCACGCTCGGCCGGGCCGTGCTGCGCCTGCTGCCGAACATCGAGGGCCGCGTCGTCTGGCTGGGCGACAATCTCGCCGGCCTTGGCGAGGAAGCCATGCGCACACGCCGGCGCGAGATGCAGATCGTCTTTCAGGATCCGCTCGCCGCCCTCGACCCCCGCATGCCGGTGGGCGAGATCATCGGCGAGCCCCTGCGCACCTTCCAGCCCGATCTCTCCGCGGCCGCCGCCAAGGCGAAGGTCCAGGCGATGATGGCCAAGGTCGGGCTGTTGCCGCAGCAGATAAACCGCTATCCCCATGAGTTTTCGGGCGGCCAATGCCAGCGCATCGGCATCGCCCGCGCCATGATCAACAATCCGAAGCTTGTCGTCTGCGACGAGCCGGTCTCCGCTCTCGACGTCTCCATTCAGGCCCAGATCGTCAATCTGCTGATGGATCTGCAGCGCGAATTCGGCATGTCGATGATCTTCATCTCGCACAACCTCAGCGTCGTGCGCCACATCAGCCATCGGATCATGGTTCTCTATCTGGGACGCGTGGCTGAGCTCGCCGACCGCGACCAGCTCTATCGCAATCCGCGCCATCCCTATACCCAGGCGCTGATCTCGGCGGTGCCGATTCCCGATCCCGATCTCGAACGGAGCAAGCAGCGCATTGTTCTGAAGGGCGACCTTCCCTCGCCGCTCAATCCGCCCAGCGGCTGCACCTTCCGCACGCGCTGCCCCAAGGCAACCGACATCTGCGCCGGCCTGCAGCCTGATCTGCTGACGATCGAGCCAGGCCACGAAGTCGCCTGCCATCACTGGGACAAATAGTACTCAGCCGAGCCCGACGGCCTGCATATAGACGTCGAGGAGGGCCTGCTGCTCCTGCCGGTCGGCGCTGTCCATTTTGCGCAAGCGCACGATCTGGCGCATGACCTTGGTGTCGTAACCGGCGGATTTCGCCTCGGCATAGACCTCGCGGATATCGCCGGATGTCGCGGCCCGCTCCTCCTCTAATCGCTCGATCCGTTCGATGAAGGACTTCAGGCGCTCCGCCTGAACGCCGCCCTTGCCGGCCATGCCTCTGGTCTCCCCATTCGTGCTGTGAAATCTCCGGCGGCGACTCACGAAAAACTCCGGCCGCGGAGACGGCGGAACATATCGACGCGCTGGCCGGGCGGCAAGGCCACTGCGCGATGGTGGGCGATTGGACGCACGGCGCGGGAATAAACCGCGCCCGAGGTCGTTGTCGTGTTATGGGCGCTAGACGGGGAGCCCGCAGCCTTCACCGCAAACACCGGAGAAAGACGATGAATAACAGATTGTTAGCACTCTACCTGGGCGACCGACGGGCGGCGCTCCTGGGCAAGGCGGGGCTTCTGGCGCTTGCCATGACTCTGGCACCTCTGGCATTGACGGCCAACGGCGTGGTCCGCGAACAGGCCTACGCCGCCAGTGATGTTCCGGGTCTCGACGATCCGGCAACTCACGACGCGGCCGACGACAACGGCGTCGACAATTCGGATGGGAACGATGTCAGCGACGATAATGGCGTCAACAACCCGGATGGGAACGATGTCAGCGACGATAATGGCGTCGACAATGCGGATGGCAACGATGTCGGTCATGACAATGGTGCCGACGGCGACGGTGGCACCAATGGCGCCAGCGATGGTGGCGATGGTGGCGACGGTGGGACCAGC